>Ga0207106_1027_pt1 | contig 36147 bp, 39 predicted proteins | sample Alteio_BWMinHeat_78_FD_153535 | JGI IMG/M metagenome (GOLD analysis project Ga0207106, IMG submission 153535) | Enriched cells from forest soil in Barre Woods Harvard Forest LTER site, Petersham, Massachusetts, United States -... | ecosystem: Environmental > Terrestrial > Soil > Temperate forest >...
CTGGCAAAGGAATATGGTTTTACCGACACTGATGGTTCGCAACCCTGATAGTTGTTTATGCTTCTTCAGAATTTCAATAGAGTGTTTTACTATTTTGTTTATTAAACTTTAAAATAGATTTATATGAAGACAAGATTATTACTATTAGTCATGACAATAATTTTCTCTGTGGGATTTGTTAATGCTCAAAAAATTATTGAATCGCAAGTGCCTGCTGAGGTGAAAGCAAAATTTCAGTCGCTGAATCCAAATATCAAGGATGTTGTTTGGAGAAAGTCAAAAAAAGGAACTTACGAGGCAGAATTTAAACAGGGGAAATCATCATATAGCGTAACCATGGATTCTGTTGGTAATTTCAAAGAAAAAGAAATGGAAATGAAAGTTTCAGAACTCTCAAAAGAAATCCATGATTATGTAGCCAAGAATTATCCGGGCTACAAGCTCACCGAGGCATCACAAATTACCTATGCCGATGGAAAGCCAATGTATGAAGCAGAAATAACCAAAGGAAAGGACAAATTTGATTTGCTTTTTGATAGTACCTACAACTATATCAAAAAAGGACATTTTTAATTGCTTTGGTAGAAAAACCTTTCCATAACAGATGGTTCGGCAATGTGCCGACTGCAATGGTAATCAGCTACAACTTAATATCAGCAACAGCATCAGCAGGCATATCTGGCTCGCCCCAACGCAACTTATCAACGGAATATGCTCTTAACTTTTGTATTCTTAAACGGCTTCATTAATTTGGTGTGTGATAAAAATAAAAGTTACGGCCAAGCGAGCAATAGGAATTCAAATACCCAACCTTCGCAAAGCCTTGGAAGTTATGTGCAAGCCTAATCCTACAATGCGAAAATTATTTTTCATATTAACTATCACTCTTTCCAGCAGGGCGACCCATGCCCAATATATTTATCGTGGCAAAGTTATTTCCGCAATCAGACAACAGCCAATAATCTTCGGAACTGTAAGACTTCCCTCTCGACTTGGTGTAGGATATGATGGTAAGGAGTTAGCAAAAATTGACAGCCTTGGTAATTTTACTGTAAAACTAAAAGATACGACCAATGTTCGTTTTGTCATTGACTGCATATTGGCAGGAAGTACAATGCAAAGAGTTTACTATACTGATACAGTCATAGTTTTTTCCATCACTACTGACTGCTATGATTATAACGTTGAAAAGGCAAAGAGAGACATAGACAGCAATCGAATCCTTTTGCTTTGCGACCTTGGGTATGCGATTTACAAATTCACTGATAAAGACCGTGCATTTAAAAAAAAATATGGAATCACATACTACACTTTTGCTGACACGCCAATAATGTCTGACTGCATGTGGCTCTATAATAAAACTATTGCAGGATATCTTGACGATAAATTTGGAAAAGAGTGGCGAAAAGAAGTAAGGTGGGACGTAGATTTCTATTGACTAAGGCCAGCACATAACAGTTGTTGGCTTTGCGCAAGGTGGGCTTACGAATAAAGCCAATCATCATTTGTAATTCAACTTCAGTAATTTGGCAGACCTCATGAAAATAGCTTATATCATTTTTGACGGAATAACATGGCTGGACCTTATTGGAGTTTACGACCCAATAAGCAGACTGAAATCTTTAAATTATATCCCAGATTTAACGTGGGACATCTGTTCATATACTGAAAGCGCAAAAGACAATTTCGGACTTGAAATTAAAGCAACTAGAATTCACCAGACACTTGTTGGTTATGACGCAATTATTGTTCCCGGTGGTTTCGGGACAAGACAATGGCAATTTGATACTGGATTTATTTCATGGATAAAAACTGCAAATGACACAGTCTATAAAATTTCTATTTGTACGGGCAGCTTAATTTTAGGAGCAGCAGAATTTTTAGTTGGTAAGAAAGCAACGACTAACTATCAGCAATATGAAGCATTGAGACCATATTGCAAAGAAGTATTACAAGACAGAATAGTTGAAGATGGTAATGTAATAACCGCAGGTGCAGTATCAGCATCAATTGACCTTGGACTTTATTTATGTAACAAGTGGTCAGGACAATACGCAAGTAAAGAAATTAGAAAAAGAATCGACTATCGCGGATAATTAAAGCTACTGCCAACAAGTGCATCCTATGTATATAGGCATTCAGAGAGGGGTCATTTCGTTCATTCTCATTTTCTTTTGAAAGCAACGTTGCAAAGAATTAGGTATTTTTATTTCAACATCTGTGAATAGTTTTTTCACAGACTGACGTTGTGCGTCATGCAATCGGACACTCTAATTAATTTGACAGACTGACAAAACAAAAATAATGACCGATAATAATGACACAGGTGATGAGACTTTAGAGAACTCAGCAAGTATTGAAGCCAAGAAAATATTGGACGCAAATAGCCCCACTGTCGAACCCGACAGCATAACTTCAAAAAAAGAAACCGAAAACATGGAAGTACATCATCATCCCGACCTTCATCATAAGCCCAAAAAATGGAAAGAATATTTTCTTGAGTTCTTAATGATATTTCTTGCAGTAACACTTGGCTTTTTTGCAGAAAATTTCAGAGAACATCGGGTAGAGCGAGAAACAGAAAAGCATACTATTGAAAGTTTGTTAAACTGCCTCGCAAGTGATACAATACAATTAAAAAATATTATCAATCTAAATGAACAGGCAGTAATTCATTTGGACAACTTCAACAAAATCAAAAATGTTGATATGAGTAATGAAGATGCTAAAAAACAGTTCTTAATTGAAAGCATCCAAGGAATTACAACAGACGCTTTTTTTAAAACAAATGATGGTGCTTTAGAGCAGTTAAAATCTTCGGGTATGTTCCGATTAGTTCATAAACAAAGTATTATTGATAGCATCCTTGAATACGATTTAATAAACAAATCAACAGTTAGTCAAGAAGCTGACTATTATTATATTTTTAAAGAAACATTCACTTCATTCAGACAAGTGGTTAACTTATCTTTTTTTGAGAGATACGGCTTCATTTAAATATACGTTTACTGATAACGGAGTAGACCTTGAATTTAAAGACATAAATGATATTATAATTAATACAGATAAAGAAAAACTAAATAATTTGCATAGTATCGCTGCTATATTAGCAGCTACAGAAGACAGTTATGTTCAAAATTTAAAAAATCAATTGCAATATGGTAAAAGACTAATTAATTTTTTAAAAAAGGAATATGATATTGAATAATTAAAGAAGAAGTACGAATGCACAACAGTGGGTTTGCTGCTAAACACTGGTTGACGAATATATCCTCATCTTTTTATCACTATCAGCTTGTCCGGGCTGAATGAATAAATCTCAACCGTAAATCTTAACTTCAACTTCAGTTTTCAAATGGCTTTAGTTGTCGGGCCTGACGTTATAAAATACCGCCACATCGCAAGGCCATGGTCGTTAGCAGCAATTTTTAATGACACATCAATCCTATAAGCTTATTTGCGCCTTGCTCGTAGGGGTTTCAATTTCTGTTCTTGCGTTCAGTCAGAGAATCCGCGACAAAGCTGTCCGCACAGCCAGCAGCGAAAAAGTTGACACTTCGGTAATTGCTATTATTCCATTTCGACAATCAATGGAATGGTTGTTTGACGAAAACTACAAATCATGTTCTTTGACTAAAACTGACATTATAGAAATTGAAAATTTGTTGGACGAATGTATAACGGACTATAACAATAAATTTTCCGAAGACAAAAGTCAAGATAAATTGATAAAAGAAAATTATAAAAGGCAATATGTCGCTGCGATAAATAAAAAAGGTGAAAAAGAAATTTGGATTAACTGTCTTTGTCAAACAGAAAGTAATCGGTGGAAGAAATCAGTAATTCTGGTGGCAGACGGGGGCAGTTGTTATTTCAATTTGAAAGTCAATTTGACGAAGAAGAAGTATTACAATTTAATCGTTAATGGTCTAGCGTGACAAAACTTCTGCTAACATCGCTTTGAGCTACTGGCGCGATGAATAGCATCTTTCAACTTTTGTAGCCAACAATTGGCTTTCGCAAAATAAAAGACAATGAAAAAAAATAGCTCATTTATTTTCTTGCGGACAATAGCTCTGGTAGTAATGTTGTTTGGGGCAGTTGCTTCACTCTATTTTGTAATTAATGCAGGGCGTAACAATAATTCTATTTTGTTACGAGCAATGTTTGTTATTTGGACGCTTTCACCGTTCGTGGCCTTCCTATTTGCCGATACAATTTCTAGACGTTGGCCGTTTCTTATAACTCTTACTCTTTACTGGTTGATGTTAGCTGTAACTCTTGGCTCTTTGGTTTGTTACAGTGGTGCATTTAATATATCTAAGACAAAGCCCGCTTTTATATTTCTTATTGTTCCTTTAATATCATGGCTACTTATGATAATAGTTATATTGGTAGCACAAAGATTTTTGCGCAGGGACAAATAACACCTAATTAAACTCAAATGCCAATTTATAAAAGGGGAGGCTAACCAGCGACAGAAAGGCATGCTGTTAATGGGATGACTGATGCGCAACTCCCCACCCCCAAAATAAAAAAATTAAACTACTGTTGATTTTTTTTGACTCAATTTCCTGCAATACAAAATGCATAATGGTAATTTGCTAATTTTCGACACGATTTTTTTTTAATACTTGCACTCTATATCATAAATTGACGTGTTATGCGCAACTCTAGGACAACCGTCACTTAGGCATAAAATTAATTGAGTAACGTTTTAGATAAAAATTATGATTTTTAGTTTATAAGTAATATAACTATGGCAAAAAACAAATTACTAAGTATGCATAATGTCGGCATCGTTGTAAAATCGCTCGATGACGCCATCTCTTTTTTCACTGAGTTAGGACTGAAACTCGAAGGGCGACAGACAATCGAAGGAGAATGGTCTGGTCGTGTTACCGGAGTAGACTCTCAAGTCGTAGAGATTGCTATGATGGTTACCCCCCGATGGACTCAGTCGGCTTGAGATTTCACGATTTCTCACCCCGCCTACTATCTCAGACCACCGAACTGCTCCTGTGAACGCTCTCGGTTACTTACGCATCATGTTCATCGTTGAAGACATTGACGAGGTGGTATCTAGACTCAGCAAGCATGGCGCTCAGCTCGTTGGCGAAGTGGTTCAATACGAAGACTCGTATCGGCTATGCTACATTCGTGGAACCGAAGGGCTTCTCATCGGGCTGGCAGAACAACTCGATAATAAATGAGTAGTGGATGTTTTATAAAAACTTTGACGGAAAAATTATCGGCAGTAATAATTTTGACAAAAACCGCTTTACTTTAACAAATTGTGGACATCAAAACATTTCATGACTTGACTATGAAAATTATTGGGTTACCGCAGACAATAAAAGCAGCGCAAAATTGGTATTGCCAATAGTGGGACTTGACATTGAAACATCAACTATATGCAACTATAAACAGCAGTCCGGGCTTGACGACTAAAACCCGGTAAAAGTTCCTAATTTCGTCAACGAAACAAAGCCAAACTCAGTTCCGGGATAATATTTTAAAGTATCAGAACAGTAGAAAGCCCGTTCGTTGCGCGTTATGCCAACCATGGCTTTACTCTATTTATGAATCGTTTAAATTCCACTTTGACTTTTGTTCTTCTTGTCTTTGCTACAGGTTGTGACACGACAAAAACTCTTTACAGAAGCCCTCGGCTCGTCAACACTTATTTTGACATTAAATCAAGCACCCTATCGCATTGTGGCTGCACATTTATTTATGCCTATCATTATCAAAATTCGAAGTTGACGACGTTGACAATGCATTGCCTTTTGACTCGACTGACAAAGAAATATTTGAAAGAATCGACACAAAACTAGCAACACAAAGAATCCCTTATCGTCCTCTTCGACACAATTACGTCGGCTATAAAAGAGATACATTAACTCAAAAGATAATAAACTGATTAAGAAGCAAGGCGCAATCGCACAACGAGAGGTTAGGCAAAGTTGGGCTGATGAATAAAGCCATTCAACATTTGTAATTCTAATCAACTTCAGTAATTTGGCATTGATAAAAAATCAACAATCAAAAAACTTATGAGACAATTTTTGACTGCTTTATTTTTTTTATTCTCAGTAATATCTTTTGGACAGACAACAAAACAAGTTGACTCTGTAACTTTTTGTTTCAATAAATATAAAGTGCCGACGGGCTGTACTGCCAAATCAGAGTATCAAGTTAAGTGTGACAATTACTCGATTGTTTGGCTCTATATGAACGAACAAATGTTGCAAACTATGCCTGACCAATTTGTAAATCAAATGGCTGGACAAATGAAGAAATTTAAGAAAGAACCAATTACTTGTTATTTGCTTGACAAAGAAGTAAAAGGTTATAAAATTAGTTTTAAGAAAGACAATGGAACAGGTTATCAACTCATTGTTTATGGTGTCGCAAACGGACAACCAGTTTTGGTTCAACTTTCATTGAACGATGAACCAAAGACAAATGACAACATCCCAGAATTTCCTCGACAAATTATTCGGTTGACAAAATAAAACAGCATACAACAATCGGCTTGTGCGCAAGTTGGGCTGAACAACATAGCTTTTTAATTGACAACAATGTTCATTTCAAAAACGACAAGAATTGACAACCGAAGAGAAGAACTCAGAATTAACTCGTCACAGAGAAATTATAATTGCTACAATTGATTACCTCGAACGGACAATGGTTGGTTTGACACACGAAGAATTTGAGATTGTAACAGGATATTATCAACAACAGAAACGGCAAACAGAAAAATATTATCAAAAGCGAAGACTGGATAGACTTCAACAGAAGCTTTACAGTTTGACTAAATACCCAAGATGGAGCGTCGACCTAAATTTCGGCAGCTACATCAAAGAAAAAACTGGTTATCACATTGACATTTTTGAAAATGTACAAAGTCGCATCAATACTATCATCGAGCAAAATCAAATCAAGAATAAAAAGGAACTTGATGACGTTGGGATAATGTTTAGGTTCTATAAACAACAAGCTGACAGAGACAAGGTCGACATTCTCAGAGCACTACTTATTGACTTTGGCAATCGAACCAGTAAACAAAAGCTTTCGAGACATAGTAAAGATTAGATATGATAGAACATAACTTAGAATAGACAATAAATTGGGAAGTAAATTACATGAAAGCAATAGTTTATACAAAATACGGACCACCTGAGGTTCTTCAACTCAAAGAGGTAGAAAAGCCATTACCCAAGGACAATGAAGTACTGATAAAAATACATGCTACAACAGTAACGTCAGGTGACTGTCGCATGCGAAAAGCAGACCCATTTGCTGTAAGATTTTTCAATGGACTAACACGTCCCAAGAAAATAACCATACTTGGAAATGAACTGGCCGGAGAAATTGAAGCAATAGGCAAAGATGTTAAACAATTCAAGAAAGGTGACCAAGTTTTTGGTCAGGCAGGATTAACTCTTGGCGCTAATGCAGAGTACATCTGTCTGCCTGAAGATGGGACGCTGGCCATAAAACCGACCAAAATGACTTATAAGGAAGCAGCCGCCATTCCTTTCGGGGGAAATACAGCATTGTATTTTCTTAAAAAAGGAAATATCCAAAGCGGAAATAAAGTCCTCATATATGGTGCTTCAGGTAGTTTAGGTACGGCTGCGGTACAACTTGCGAAATACTTTGGTGCAGAAGTCACTGGAATTTGCAGTACCACTAATGTAGAATTGGTGAAATCTTTGGGGGCTGATAAGGTGATTGATTATACCAAAGAAGATTTTACCCAAAGTGGTATAACCTATGATATCATTTTTGACACGATAGGTAAGAGTCCGTTTTCAAGCTGTGTCAAATCACTAAAGCAAAAAGGAATTTATCTAAGAGCGGTCCACATGGCGTTATCATCGATTGTTCGGGGGCTTTGGACTTCAATTACAAGTGGCAAGAAAGTAATCGGTGGGCTAGCAACCGAGCGGAAGGAAAATCTCGTTTTCCTCAAAGAGCTTATTGAAAGCGGGAAGTTAAAATCGGTCATAGATAGAAGCTATCCGTTGGAACAAATTGTCGAGGCTCACAGCTATGTGGATAAAGGACATAAAAAGGGAAATGTAGTTATAACTTTGACAGAAGAGTAACTGACGGAAATCACCCATCAGCATTTGTAATTATACTCAACTTCACTAATTTGTCCTTGATAAAACCAAAGTTACGGCCAAGCGAGCGACAGGAATTCTAATTCCCATTTTAGCAAAGCACGGGTCGTCAGCGGCAAGGTTTTCGGTTCAGTAGTAACTATTTTACTAATCCTGTCAGTACTAAAATTAATATGGATGCAATTTCAATATTAGAAAAAATAAATGGCGGAGAAATAACTCCTGAAGATGTAGTGAAGGATTCTATAGCTAAGATTGAATCTGAAAACAAGCGTTTGAATGCTGCGGTGGAAATTTTAAGGGATGATGCATTATCAGATTTGAAAAATCATGACCGTGGGATTTTGAATGGGCTTCCTGTAAGTGTAAAAGAATGCTATGCAATTAAAGGAAAGAGAATCACATCCGGTTCCCAAAGAATGAAGCCGATTGAATGCCATGAAGATGCTGCGGTGATAAAAAAATTAAAAGCCGCAGGCGCTATTATTGTTGCAAGAGGAAATTCCTCAGAATTTTTATTAGGAAGAGAGACTGACAATCTGGTTTTTGGAACAACTTATAGTTGCATTAATCCTCAATTAACAGCAGGAGGTTCAAGCGGTGGAGATGGAAGCATGGTGGGTAGTGATTGTGTAACAATTGGGATTGGCACTGACATTGGCGGTTCTTGTCGTTACCCTGCGGTCTTTAACGGTATCGTTGGCTTTCGTCCTGCATCTGGACAAGTTGATAAAAGCGGAATCTTTCCTCTTGCAGGTCATGAATTCACTGAAACAATGAATTCGCCGGGAATTCTTTGTAAATCTGTTCGTGATGCACGGTTGGTTTATAATGTTATTGGCAATAAAAAACTTGCCGAAATCAGCAACTTGACAGATGCAAACATTTACACCTCCAAAAATTTCAGGGTTTCAATTAAAGATGAAAGTATTCAAAAGGCAATGAATGAAGTTGTCCCTTATTTCAGTTCAATTAACATGACCACTACTGATATTAGCATACCGGAAGATGGAGAACTTTTCAATCATTTTAATACGCTCATTTTTGCTGGCTTTAGGGATAAGATATATGAATGGTCAACAACTTCAAACGGAGAAAAACTTAGTTACGCAGGAGAACTGTTGAGAAGATGGACCGGACATCCTACTTTATCTAAAGAATTATTTGCAATTCTACTTCCATTTAATTTAATGAAACCATCTCAGAAAAAACTCAGTAAAACAATTCAGAGGGTGAAGGAGTTGAGAGTTAAATATCAATCGCTATTAGGCAAGAACGGGATTCTGATTTTACCGACAATGGGAGTGCTGGCACCGCATTCGGGCAAATTTTATCCTCAATACAACAAACCGGGTATTATTGACATTATAACTCCGGTAAGTTTTTGCAACGTTCTTAATCTTAGTTGTATTACTATTCCAAACTGGAAATTTCAACGAGACAAAAATTCAACGCCGCCTTCCATTCAGCTAATTGCTGCGGACGGAAGCGAGGAATTGTTACTGAATGTTGCCGAACAACTGATGAATTCATTTGCAAATTGAACATCATAGTAACTAGCCCGGCCGCTAACAATGCATTTGTGCTATTAGGGCACGAAGCAAAAGGTCATTCAACATTTGTAATTCTAATCAACTTCTGTAATTTGGCTGTAGTAAAAAATTAAGTTACCGCCAAGCGAGATTCAGGAATTCTGATTCCCAACAGCACAAATGCAGAGTCGTTGGCATCAATTATAAAACGATATTACTAGCATTAAGCTTTATTAAAAATGAAAATCACCTTACCACACACGATAGAAAATATTACAGGTGAAAAATTAACTTTTCTGCGAATCATCGTTAGAGATGGAATTGAGTATCTTGAAGCAGAAAATGAAGTTCAACCAAATGCAGGGCCTCCAATGCATGTTCATTACAAGCAAGATGAATCTATTACTGTCGTATCAGGAAAAATTGGCTATCAGGAATGGAGAGGAGAAAAAAAATATGCTGGCGCGGGTGAAACCGTGTTATTCAAAGCTGGCACTCCACATAAATTTTGGAATGCAAGCAATGATGTACTGCGTTGCACAGGATATGTAAGCCCTGCGGATAACTTGGTTTATTTTCTTTCTCAGATTTATAAGTCAGCTAATGAAAATGGCGGGAGACCGGGAATGTATGATGCTGCTTACCTGCTTGGCAGATACAAAACAGAATTTGGAATGCTTGAAATTCCTGCCTTTGTACAAAAGGTAATATTCCCTGTGATTTTGTTCTTTGGAAATCTTAGAGGAATGAATAAAAAATTCATTGATGCACCAGAGGCTTTGTGATTTAATAGGACAAGATGATACTGAAATAGAACTTCACACAACAAGCGGTGACTGATGCGCAACTTCCTCGCGCCAAATAGAAAATTCAACTTCTGCTGATTTCTTGAACTTTAGTAATTTATCCGTGATAAAATAAAAGTTACGGCCAAGGGAACGACATGAATTCTAATTCCCAACCTGCACGCTATCGGCAACCTTGGCACGACCACTCTACTACTCCAAAACTCTTACCTTGCGACAAATGTTTGACAGATAGATGAAGAGAACTATTAAATATTACCGAATCATATGGCTTAGACACGACTTACCTGCTGGACTCTCTGTTTTCCTTGTTGCACTCCCACTTTGTTTGGGAATTGCTTTGGCATCGGGTGCACCAGTATACGCAGGACTTTTATCAGGCATCATTGGCGGACTTGTAGTCGCTTTAATCAGCGGTTCACAACTTGCAGTTTCAGGACCTGCTGCTGGCCTAACAACTTTAGTTGCTGCTTCTATCATTTCACTTGGCGACTACAAAGTTTTTTTACTTGCTGTTATCGTTGCAGGTTTTTTTCAACTTGTGCTTGGACTTCTGAAACTTGGTGCAATCGCAAACTATTTTCCTTCATCTGTTATTAAAGGTATGTTAGCCGCAATTGGAATTATCCTCATCTCAAAACAAATCCCATTAGCATTAGGTTACGACCAGCCCGACTTTTGGAGAGCAGGTTTCTTGCATACTTTTTCATTAGATAATTTTCTGATGAAAGTTAACAGTTTTAATAATGAAACTACAAGGGGGGCAATTATAATTACATTGATTTCGTTGGTCATCATGTTTTTGCTGCAAAGACCTTTTGCTAAAAAATTAAAAATAATTCCTGCACCTCTTTTAGTTGTTGTTATCGGAATTATAACAAACATTATTTTCACAAACTCAGCTTCTCGTTTTTCACTCAAACAAACTCAATTAGTAAATATTTCTTCAAATATTTTTTCAAACATTACTTTCCCAGATTTCACAAAACTGTTTTCTAACATAGAGATTTGGAAAGACGGAATAATAATCGGCCTGCTTGCAACTTTAGAAACTTTACTTTGCATTGAAGCAATTGACAAGTTAGACAAACGCAACCGCATCACTCCTGTTAATCGTGAGCTTATTGCACAGGGTATTGGCAATATGTCTTGTGGACTTTTGGGAGCAATTCCAATAACCGCAGTAGTTGTAAGAGGTTCTGCTAATGTGGATGCTGGTGGACGAACAAAACTTTCTGCTTTCACTCACGGACTTTTCCTTTTGCTTGCCGTCTTGCTTGCTCCGTTTCTATTGAATAAAATTCCTTACGCTTCGCTTGCAGCAATTTTACTTATTACAGGTTACAACCTTACAAAACCAAAACTATTTCACAATATGTGGAGTTTAGGTCGGAGACAATTTATTCCGTTTATTCTTACCATAATTGTAATTCTTTCAACAGACTTATTGATTGGCGTAAGCATCGGGCTTTTGATTTCAATTTACTTTATTGTGCAGAACAATTTTAAAGCAGAATACAAAATTACAAAGACACAACATAATGGAATTGAAACGGATTACATAAAACTTAATAGCAATGTTACTTTCCTGAATAAAGTAAAGTTGCGGAAAGTGCTGGATGAAGTTCCTGAATTTAGTGTGCTGACTATTGACGGCAGTGATTGTAATTTCATTGATTACGACATTTTGGAAATCATAAGCGAATATCAAAACAAAGCACACGACAAACACATCGAATTGCATTTGATAGGGATTAAAAAAGTAAATGTAACGGCTGTTCATTGACAGACAGAAAGGCAGCCGATAAGATTGGTATTGCCAATAGTGGGGCTTGAAATTGAAACATCGCCTATGACTCCGGCTGATGTAACACAGAATACCAGCACAGCAAAAAGCCCGTGTAAGTTGTATCCTACACTATGGCGACTGTACTAAAAAATCAAAACAAATGACAACAGGAATCCACTTAGTAGTTTACTCAAAAGACGCAGAAGCTGACAAGGCATTTTTTCGGGACATCCTAAAATTGACAAGCGTTGACGTTGGGCACGGCTGGCTAATTTTTGGACTTCCACCTTCAGAACTTGCCGTACATCCATCTTCTGACAATGACCATCACGAAATCTATTTAATGTGCGATGACATAAAAACATTTGTTCAACAAATGTCAAAGCAAAAAATTGCTTGTGGTGAAATTCAAAATCAAGGTTGGGGACAATTGGTTCAATTGACTTTGCCCGGCGGTGGTAAACTTGGTGTTTATCAACCAAGACACGCAAGACCTAAACCAATGAAAGTGAAAACTGCATCAAACAAGGCGGTTTCAAAAAAAGCTACGACCAAAAAAGCAGGCACCAAAAAATCAAGAAGCAAATAAAACGAAGTGCGACATACAACACAACTTCCCGGCCCCAAAATAAAAAATTAAACTTCTACTGATTTTTTTGATTCCTGCAATCGCATTTCTCGTTTTTGATATAATAGAGACTGGTTACTTAGGGCAGATAAATTTTAATGGTTTCGCCTGATATCATAAATTGAAATGTTAGCTTCCATTTGGGAACACTGCTAACTTTGAACTGACGAGCGTTGAACAAACAATCTTAAACAACAACTAAAATAGAAAAGTAATCATGAGAGAAAGTAAGGTTTGGTTTATAACAGGAGCAAGTAGTGGAATAGGTTTGGAGATTTCCAAATCAGCACTTGCAGCAGGTTATAAAGTTGTCGCTACAGGCCGGAATTCAGAGAAAGTTTCCAAATCTATCGGAGCAGCATCCGACAATTTATTGGTTGTAAAAATGGATGTCACCGATTCAAAAGAAATTGAGGCGGCTGTAAAATCAGCAGTTGACAAGTTCGCAACCATTGATGTATTGGTAAATAATGCTGGCAATTTCTACGCAGGTTTTTTTGAGGAGCTAAGTCCACGACAAATGGAACTTCAATTGGCTACAAGTTTATTTGGACCAATGAATGTGACACGAGCTGTGCTTCCTGTTATGAGAAAAAATCGTTCGGGACATATCATTTCCATTTCATCAACTGCCGGACTTGTAGGTTATGAATACTGTTCGGCTTATTCTGCTTCCAAATTTGGTTTGGAAGGTTGGATGGAATGTTTAGGATTTGAAGTTGCTCCGTTTGGCATCAATACAACCATTGTAGAACCCGGATTTTTCAGAACAGGATTATTGACACCTACTTCAACTATTTGGGCAGAAAAATCATTGGAAGATTATGCTGCAAAGAATGAAGAGCTTCGTCCATTTTGGAAGAATATGAATGGAAAACAGGGGGGCGACCCAGCGAAATTAGCAGCAGCGTTAATTAAGATTGCAAACGAAAATGAACCACCAAAACGCTGGTTAGCTGGTGCAGATGCCATTGCTACAGCAGAACAAAAGGTAACTGATTTTCAAAACCAAATCAATGCTTATCGGGACTTGTCTTCCTCTTTGGCATTTGAGCAAACATCACTATAAATAAAAACAGCAGCTAATAAGTGGTTTTGTTCACGCGAGACTGACGGGAGAACAATTGGCTTTTGCACAAGCAGCTAATATCGGGCAGATAAAATTCATTCAGCATTTGTTGTTAATTTCAGCTTCAGTTTTTCAATCGGCTTCAGTTCCGGGCAGTCAACGATAATATACCAGCAGCAAGCCGTGAACGTTATCGACAATCGCTGAGGGCAATGATTACCTGAAAATGACTGCATGAAATGAAAAGCTAAAAAGAATAAATTAATAAGCTATTAAAATTTCAAAAACAATTAAATAAAAACACATGGCAAAGGTATCTATCTATCTAAATTTCCCCGGCAATACAGAAGAAGCCTTCAATTTTTACAAATCAGTTTTTAAAACAGAATGGACAGCACCGATTATGAAAATGGGTAGCTTACCAGCTCAAGACGGTATGCCGCCACTTTCCGAAGAGGACAAAAACAAAGTGATGCACGTAGCATTGCCTACACTTGCCGGTGTAGAAATTATGGGGACGGATTCTTTAGAAAGCATGGGACATCATAGAGTAATTGGAAACAACACTACAATTAGTCTTGAACCTGATACAAGAGAAGAGACCGAAAGGCTGTTTAAATTATTATCGGACGGGGCTACCGAAATTGCACCTTTGCAAGACCAATTCTGGGGTGCACTTTGGGGTTGCTGTTTAGACAAGTACGGAATTCGTTGGATGTTTAATTTCTATTGAAAAAATAAAGAAACAACGAACTACTAACAATTTGATTTTCTTTTATGTTGCAGTAATAATTTAAATAGACAGAAGCCATTTCAAATAAACTTTTACAGTTAAAACAGCAGTATGATAAAACGCTTTCTTTTGGGCTGGGTCGTTGTATATGCATTTGACAGCTTTAGTGGCTATTTAATTCACGATGTACTGCTGCACAAAACTTACATGACCTTGATGCCCTCCTTGCATTCAGAAGATATTAAAAGTAAAATTTGGGCTTTCATCCTGACGGGGGTTACAGGCTCTTTTTTTTATACCTTAATTTATTCATCTTGGAAAAAATATGGGACCATAACCGAAGGAATTAAATATGGATTCTTCATTGGTACGTGGATGGGCTTAAATATGTCACTTAACACGTATGCCTCGACAGGATTAATTCCTTTTTCACTGGCAATGAAATGGCTCATATTCAGTATCATTCAATATACAATTGCTGGCTCTTTACTTGCTTTCGTCTTTAATTATAAAGCAAAGAAAGTAGCCACTTGATTTCTTCATTGCAGATAAATTGTTATACTGTCGAATTATAGTAACGCCAAATCCTCCAACCTTACAAGCCATTTATTAATTTTAACTTCAATCTAAAATTGAAAATTATCATAGTTCTTGCTTTGGTAATTTTCACAATCATACCTAATTCCCAAAAACCAGGAGGTCTTCTTTATATAAGTCGCTCGTTTACGATTTGATTGTTCCAATTGTTGTTTCAAAGGATGAATCAGCAAAACCTTGTTCTATATGAGTTATGCAAAGTCTCAGGGCTTCCGGTGAACTCATTATGCCAAGTCCTTCGGAGAATGAATCAGGGTTATCAAACCTTTACAAAGGGTGCCCATATCATCTGGAATTTGTTCAGTTCTTTCTTTTAAAATTTGTCCCTGATGACCAGCAATTTGCGGCTGAGCAACAATTATTGGCTGGTCTTCATTGTTGGAATCGACAATTACTAAAACTGTATTTTTAAAACTTTCCATGATTTTTTTTATTTACTTGTATATTCAATTCTTCACTTATTTTATCAATCCAGAAGTTCTAGGTTACAAAACCTGAGGAACGGATTGGCACATAGTATAGAAAAAATTTTTTATCGGTCAATACCTTTGAGCAATTCTTTTAATTCTTTTTACTCACATTCATGCATCATCAAATAAATGGAAATCTTCCAATAATTAGGTCAACAAAATATTATTAGGAGATTAGGCCTCGGAGAAATTTGGAGCTTTTGTATACTTCAATTAATGTAAATTGAGGAAGCTATTTCAACAAATATTAATTAACCAAAGCATGTAGGTGATTGGAAAATGCTTGTAAATTATTAGCAGGATTTCCGGAAAGAGTTCATTGACAGGGATTTTTAGGGATGACCGTTTTGCTTGTAAGGCAGATGCTCTGAACCAGCTGAGCTAAACTTCCTTTTTTATTGGGATTGCAAAGATAAGAGCTGTATACCTCCCTCCAAATTTTTTTAAACCAACAGTTTAATAAAATGGCAAGAGTTTTGAATTCTTCAATCCGCTATTGCAGGAAGGAATATAAATTTTTAATTTTACTGGGATGAGTAAAATGTCAAACGATACGAAGAACTTAACTTCAGAAGTAACTGATGTCCTCACCTCTCTTGATAAACCATGCAGCCTGATCGTATGGAATGATGATGTGAATACGTTTGATTGGGTAATTGAGACTCTAATTGAAGTTTGCGGTCATACTGAAGAACAAGCCGAACAGTGTGCTTACCTGGTCCATTTTAAAGGCAAATGTGATGTGAAGCAGGGAGAATATGAAAAACTGAAAGTTATGTGCGATAAAATTACCGACCGGGGTATTGGAGCTACTGTTGAAATTACAGCCTGAATTTTCTGAAAATATTTTTTGACCCCGATGACCGGGGTCTTTTTATTTTAAACCAAATCGAAACAATTGGCGGTATTTGTTTTGGAAAAGGAATTGTATTTCCCCCCGGTTGACTTTGCAGAACCTGGTGGCCTGCTGGCAATCGGTGGCAATCTTTCTTCAGAAAGATTATTACTTGCTTACCGGCAGGGAATATTTCCGTGGTACGAAGGTGATTACATTTTATGGTGGTGTCCTGATCCACGTTTTGTTCTTTTTCCCGGCCAATTAAAAGTCAGCAAAAGCATGAAGTCACTGATCAAAAAAAATGCTTTTAATTTCACGATCAACCAAGCATTTAAAACTGTAATCCGAAATTGTAAGGAAATAAACCGGCCCGGGCAGAAAGGTACCTGGATCAAGGATGACGTGGAAATCGCTTATACAAAAATGCATGAACTCGGATACACTTTGAGTGCGGAGGTATGGAAAGATAACGATCTGGTCGGCGGTGTTTATGGCATAAAACTCGGAAAAATTTTTTTTGGAGAAAGTATGTTCAGCAAAATAAGTAATGCATCCAAATATGCATTTATAAAACTTGTCGAACATTTGGCAAAGATGGGAGTCGGGTTGATCGATTGCCAGGTTTATACGGAACATCTTGAAAGTTTAGGCGCGGAAATGATAAGCAGGAAGGAGTTTAGTGAGAAACTGAAGGTGCTTATAGAGAATGAGTGATGAGTAATCAGTAATGAGTTCCGCCGACTCATCACTGATCACTAATTTTATAGAAAGACGTGATATAACATTTTACATTAAAATCGTGTGGCAAGATATTGCGGTAGCATCGTCCTCCAGGTATTCCAGTCATGCGGCCATTCCGGTCCCCAAACATCCAACTCGTACCAGATATTTTTATCGTACAAAATTTTGGCAAAGCGGCCACTGCCTGAAGGATCTTCGTAAGCGCCGCTGCCCGTTAAAATATGAATGTGATTACTTCTTCTTATTTGCTCAAGTATATCATGATCGGTAACATTGGGCATGTAATGGATGGGGCTATTGAAGTACACATCATCATCAAAATAACCTTTTGTGTATTCGGTAAGGTCATAGACTCCGCTCATAGCGATAACACCATTGATAATATCGGGGCGTTTTAAAAATAAATTCATGCTATGTAATGCGCCAAACGATGCCCCGCAGGTAATGACAGGAGTTTCCTGGCTTGTATTGCTGCGAATGAAGGGAACAACTTCGTTAAAAACATAATCGTTGAACTGCTGGTGCCGGATAGATTTATGCCGCGGATCCATATGATTGTTCAACCAGCTTTCCGTATTGATACTGTTGATGGAAAACACCTTCACTTTACCACTATCAATATATGGTTGTATCGTATCTATTAACTGAAATCGTTCATACTCGAGATAATCAGCCGAAGCGGTTGGGACGAGCAGCAAAGCGAAACCGTAATGGCCATAAGTAACAACGGGCATTTCCTTATTTAAAGCCTGGCTATACCAACCTGCTAATTGTCTTTCCATGAACAAATTTTTAGGAATAAAAGAACGCAAATTAAGAAAGGATAAGTAAAAAAAATCAGGTAAAAACTCCTAATTTGATGATGTTGCGGCCTTTAAAGAAAATAGTCTTAATAAATGGTACTATTTTGCAAAGACAGAATCCGCGATCCACCCGGAAACCGTTAACCATTAATCTTCGAAACAAACTCAGACACTTGTTTAGTTTAAAACATAGAATTCATGGGATAAAACCAGACCAGCCTGGCAGCTATTACCCATTCCTTTTTGAAAACAATCCTTTTCCTGCCTGGATATTTGACCTGCAAACCCTGGCATTTTTGAAAGTGAACAAAGCGGCTGTTGAATTTTACGGTTATTCAGAAAAGGAATTTCTTTCTATGTATTTAACTGATATCAGGCCTGAAGAAGAAATCATTTTATTGGAAGAAAATCTAAAAAGAATACATAAAGGCGAACCGCCGTTTCAGCGATCCTGGAAACATCTTAAAAAAAATGGTGAAATAGTCGATGTAGAAATAAAAGGAAATAATTTTTTCTATAACGGCAAAGAAACCCGGCTGGTAATGATCAATGATGTAACGGCCAGGGTACAAACAGAAGCCAATTTAATAAGAACGAATGAGCAATATCGGCTGGCTAATGAACGCTATAATATTATTGCCAATGCCACACATGATCTGATCTGGGACTGGAACCTTGAAACCAATGAACTTTATCGTGACCCAAAAGGATTGGTGGAAGTCTATGGTGTTGCAGATAATGAACCGATAAAACACATTAACCATTGGCTTGAGCGAATATATCCCGACGATTTGCCAAAAGTTCAAAACGTTATTTTTAATATTGTGAATGCCGGCGAACAAAATGTTTTCGATATTGAATACAGGTTCAGGCGCAAAAATGGCGACTATGCATTTATCTACGACCGCGGTTATATTTTAAGAAATAAAGATGGCAAGGCTTACAGAATGATCGGGGCCGCCCAGGATATTACTGAAAGAAAAAAATTAGAACAGGAAATATTAGATCAGCAAAAAGCAATCAGCCAGGCTACGATCAATACCCAGGAAAAAGAAAGAACGGAGATAAGTAAAGAACTTCATGATAACGTAAACCAGCTTCTTACCACTACCAAACTTTATCTTGATCTGGCTCTTACAAATCCAGGGTTAAGAGATGAGCTAATTAAAAAAAGTTCAAAAAATATAAGCTACGCTATCGGTGAAATACGAACACTGTCCCAATCCTTAATGATTCCGAGTCTTGGCGATCTTGGACTGATAGACTCAATTGAAGACCTGGTAGAAAATATAAACGCGACAAAAAAAATAGATGCAACCTTTATACATGAAGACATCGCTGAAAATAATTTAATCGAAAATCAGAAACTAACACTATTCAGGATCACACAGGAAGCCTTAAATAATGTTGTAAAACATGCAGAAGCTACCCGAACAACTATTGAACTTTTATGCAGCAAAGAAATAATACAGCTAGTGATAAAAGATAATGGAAAAGGTTTTGATTCCCTGAACATCAAAAAAGGTGCGGGATTGAATAATATCAGGAATCGAGTATATTTGTTAAACGGGAACGTGACAATCAACTCCCAACCTGGAAAAGGCTGCACATTAGTAGTAGATTTACCTCATCTCCATTAATCATTCTTTGATCAATAATTTATAGTTATGGAAAAGATCACCATTCTGATTGCAGATGACCACACGTTAGTTAGAGAAACATGGAGTTTTATTTTGAATTCCGATCCCCGCTTCTACGTAGTAGCCGAATGCGGCAGCGGTGAAGAAGCTGTCGAAATGGCCAAAAATCTTAGGCCGGCAATTGTAATCATGGATATTAATTTGCCAGGTATTAATGGTATCGAAGCTACCCAGCTGATCAGGAAATTTTCACCGGGCTCAAAGATCATTGGAGTTTCCCTTCATACACAACCTACCTATGCCCGCAAAATGATGCAAAAGGGAGCCATGGGCTATGTAACAAAAAATTCTTCAAGGGAAGAAATGTTTAAGGCGATAATTGAGGTGTATAACGGAAAAAAATATATTTGCGACGAAATAAAAAACATTCTTTCCGAGCAGGTAATTTCCGGGGAAGATCAGCAAACCGGGTTAAATTCCTTATCACAAAGGGAAATTGAGATCATCTCATTCATAAAAAAAGGGCATTCCTCCAAAGAAATTGCCGAGGCTTTAGCTATCTCCGTCAAAACGGTGGAAGTCCATCGTTATAACATTCTTAAGAAGCTAAACTTAAAAAATGCAGCAGCGTTGGTAAATTTTATTAATAATAGCCAATTAGATCTTGGATAATTCACTTAGTAATATTACTTTAGCAATCCAGTATTTTTACTAAGTATATCATCCTTAAAAAAACCTCCCTGCAATCTCCTTATCTATAAATTGAAGCGCCATTTGAAGCCTGTCAACGTTTAGCAGATCCTTTGCAAAACGCAATGGTCTGATAAATTTTTTAGATAAATAAAACTCCTTGCAATGGTGGTCAATTGCGTTGTTTTAAAAATTAAAACTCAATTGCCATCTATGGAACAAGCCAGGATCAGAATCATAATCGCGGATGACCACCAACTGGTTAGAGAAACCTGGAAAATATTACTGGAGCAGGACGAACGCTTCCTGGTCATTGCCGAATGTAATAATGGAGCTGAAGCTATAAAAGCTGTTACTAATTATGTAGCCGACATTATTCTTATGGATATCAACATGTACCCGGTAAATGGTTTTGAAGCCACAAAAAAAATAATGAAGCAAACACCTTCTGTTAAGATCATTGGAATATCTGTAAACAATCAACCCTCTTACGCCCGAAATATGCTTCAGTTAGGAGCAAAAGGGTTTGTTACAAAAGATTCTACAAAAGAAGAAATGATCAATGCAATAATTACGGTTTACAAAGGAGGCATATTTATCTGTGAAGATGTAAAAAGAAAAATGGAACACCCTGGCGATAGTGAATTTTTTGAAAAATAAATCCTCTGATTGCATAGCGATCCGGTCTGTGAATAAATTTATATTTTTGGCGCACTTCCATCATTCAACTTTATCTGCATATACTACAACTTAGCCGGGATCTTTTCCTTTTTGATATCAAAAGATCGAACAAAGCATTTACCAGCATACCATTTTAATGTCAATATAAAACAGGTAAATTTGCGGCTCACTATTCCAAAGTGCAAGAGTACTTAGATGATAAAAAAATCGACATCCTAATATTTATTTCTATAAATGGAATTAACAAAAAACTTTGAACATAGTCCTGCTGAAAGCAAATGGTATAATCATTGGCTGGAAAAAAAATATTTTAAGAGTACACCGGATGGTCGTGAACCTTATACCATCGTTATTCCTCCGCCAAATGTTACCGGGGTACTTCACATGGGACACTGCCTCAACAATACTATCCAGGATATTCTGATCCGGCGTGCGAGAATGCAGGGAAAAAATGCCTGCTGGGTACCGGGTACAGATCACGCTTCGATTGCAACAGAGGCGAAAGTAGTACAGATGCTTCGTGAAAAAGGGATCAACAAATCAAGCCTGAGCCGCGAAGAATTTTTGAAATATGCATGGGAATGGAAAGATCGGTATGGCGGTATCATCCTGCAACAATTAAAAAAATTGGGTTGCAGCCTGGACTGGGATCGCACAACGTTTACAATGGATCCTGATTATTATGATTCGGTGATAAATGTTTTCATTGATCTTTATAACAAAGGCTATATCTACCGCGGCAAGCGAATGATCAACTGGGACCCAAAAGCAAAAACGGCATTGAGCGATGAAGAAGTGATCAGGAAGGAAGTGCAAAGCAAGTTGTATTATATTAGATATGCATTGGAAGAAAGTCAAAAGTCAAAAATCAAAAGTCAAAAATCAGAAACGGACTCACAACTCACCACTCACGACTCACCACTCACGACTCACGACTACATCACCATCGCGACCGTCCGGCCTGAAACCATTTTAGGAGATACGGCCATTGCAGTAAATCCAAAGGATGAACGTTATAAAAATTTTCATGGAAAATTTGCTTTTGTTCCACTCATTAACCGGCGCATTCCGATCATTGCAGATGAATATGTGGAAATGGATTTTGGGACAGGCGCATTGAAGATCACTCCTGCTCATGATAAAAATGATTACCAGATAGGAGAAAAACATGGCCTTGAAATCATCGATATCATGAACGATGATGGCACCATGAGTGAAGATGCAGAATTGTATATTGGTGAAGACAGGTTTGAAGTAAGAAAAAAAATCGTAAAAGAATTGGAGGCAAAGGGTCACCTGGTAAAAATCGAAGATTATACCAACCAAATTGGATTCAGCGAAAGAACAGATGTCGCGGTCGAGGACAGGCTTTCATTGCAATGGTGGGTTGATATGAAAAAACTTTATAGACCGGCATTGGAAGCTGTCATAAATGATGAAATAAAATTTTATCCCGCAAGATTTAAAAATCTTTATCGCAACTGGATGGAAAATATCAGGGATTGGTGCATCAGCCGCCAGCTCTGGTGGGGACACCGGATACCAGCCTGGTATGATGATAATGGAAGATTTGTTGTGGCAAAAACTGAAGAAGATGCAAAGAAACTATTCTCCAAGGGAGTCATTTCGGACAATGATCAATATTCAATATCCGATGCTAAACTGAAACAAGACGAAGATGTACTCGATACATGGTTCTCTGCTTGGCTTTGGCCCATTGAAGTTTTTAAAGGTTATAGTCATCCCGGAAATGCCGACATTAAATATTATTACCCAACTAATACATTGGTCACTGCTCCTGAAATTATCTTCTTTTGGGTGGCAAGGATGATCATGGCTGGGTTCGAATACATGAAAGATACTTTCCCCGGTGAACCTAAAAAATGGAAACCATTTCATGATGTTTATTTCACAGGCATAGTTCGGGATGAGTTAGGAAGAAAAATGAGCAAACAGCTCGGTAACTCACCTGACTTGCTTGGATTAATCGATAAATACGGAGCCGATGCCGTTCGTTTCGGAATTATGATCTCCTCTCCTGCCGCCAATGATCTTTTATTTAATGTAAAAGAGGAAAGTACATTAAAGCAGGGAAGTTTTTTTATTAATAAGATATGGAATGCTTTGAAGCTTGTAAAGATATGGGAAGCAAAGCAAGCTGCGAGCCATGAGCCACGAGCTGCGGGTTTTGCCGTAGAATGGTTTGAGAATAGATTGAACCAGGCAAAATCAGAGATTGAAGAATCATACAAAGATTTTCGACTGAGTGAAATATTAAAAACTATTTACTCTTTGATCTGGGATGATTTCTGCAGTTGGTATTTGGAATGGGTAAAACCGGGATTTGAAGAACCGATAGATGCAAATATCTATAATAAAACAGTTGATTTCTTTGAAGAGCTAATGCAATTGCTCCATCCTTTTATGCCTTTTATTACGGAAGAAATTTATCATGAGCTGAAAGGAAGAAAGGACGGAGATGATATAACAATAAAGAAAATAAAACCCATTGAAATAATAGATGAAGATATCTCAAGATTGGGAGAAGATCTTAAATTACTATTAAGTGACAGTAGAGATTTCAAAAAAAATAATGATATAAGAATTAATGAAAGCATAAGAAGGCTAACATTACCAAAAATAATTTTTGGTAATGATTCAAGCATTTATAGAATAATAAAGAAACAATTAAATATCGAAGATTTAAGTTTTACTGAAGAAGAGACAGAAGAAATGGATGATAAAATAGAAAGGACACCTTCGACCGAGATCGAAAAAAATATTACAGAACCAAAAATGTCTTCATCTGTTACAACGACTACAACAATTGCTCCATTTAAGGATTATCAAATAAAATATGAAACAGAACAAAGGATTGATAAAGTAAAAAGAAAAGAAGAATTAGAAAAAGAATTAGAATACATTACTGGTTTTCTTTCATCCGTTGAAAAAAAACTCAGCAATGAACGCTTCATTAAAAATGCAAAGCCTGAAGTAGTGGAAACAGAAAGAAAAAAGAAAGCGGATGCTGAAGCGAACATTAAAACAATCAAAAAAAGTTTGGGAAACTTATAGGCCTCATCCCCTTACACCTTTCCCTTGGAGACCGGAGCAGTACAGTGTCCAGAAGAAATTTCAATCCACAGACTGTTGTCATGCCGACGAAGGAGGCATCTCAGAGACTTCACCATTGAGGAGAACTCTAATCCTTTAACAAGGCCACTAAGAATCCAAAGTATGAGATTTCTCACCTGTCATTCATTTAGTTTGAAATCTTCTCAATTAACCGGTTCGAAATGACAAGCCCCTGTTAAAACGACTATTAAGCAGAAGAGCGGCCTCTCATTGTGGAATCACAATCGGTATTACAATTTCAAAAACATTTTTCTGAGTGAGCCCGCTCAATTCATTATCGAGCAAATGACTCAGCCTTATCCCAAATGTAAGCGGGTATTCATTCCACCATTTGGTATCAAAATAAATTTCACCTCCAACACTTCGCAGATCCCTGGAGCGTGTTTTATCATTTGAATACGCTCTTTCAAAATCAAAAAAAACATTGCCGCGAATACGCTGAAAATATAAAAGATTTGCAAAGCCCCAGTCAGGGTAAACAATCGGGAAATGATAATTAGCGCTAAGTCTCCACATCCGGCTCAGGTAATAATCATTGTATCCTCTTGCGTTGACAAAACTGTTACTGAATAAAATATTTGCCGTATCTCTTTGTTGTAAAGAACCTGTTAACACAATGCTATGAGTTGAAAAAAATCCAGGAAGATAAACAGACGCATTGCCGATGAATTGATACCCGTGATAAAAACTAATGGCATGACGATCATTCAATGAAAAAACATAACCAAGCCGTGGATAAATATGTTGTATGGCCTGTTTAATATACTGGCTCCAGGAAAAATAATGATGCAGGTAGCTAAAATTTCTATTTCGAAGTGAATCTTTATAACTCTCTTTGAAAATTTGTTTTTCGAAAACATAGTCCGTACCCGCATTGAAAAATTTAAAACTTCTTCCTTTCAAAAAATTCAAAGGAAGACTTAAACCAATTCTCGTTTCCAGTTTATCGATCTGTGATGGATTATTATTGATAGTCACCGGCTGGTTAAAAGTATATTCAAATCCGCCGTTGATGTAAGGATATAAAGCGCCATATAAAAGGTTTACACCAAGGCCATTTGTTTTATCATCGCTGTTGTAGTGATAAAATAATTCAGTTGAAAATGTATTTAAAATGTTATCGCTGTAAAGAGAATAGGTATAATCAGGGTTGGCGAAGTAAGGCCGCCAGCTATGAAAATGAAAAAAATGCCCGGCCTGTTTGTATTTTAATTCTGCAAATTTCCGGTTAGGAACTACGTTGAGTAAAATATCATGCAGTTCATTTGAATGAGCCACAGGAAATTCAATGACCGGGTTCGTGATCTCCATTTCGCTTACTTCTATCCATTTACTCGTCTCGATATCCATTTGCTTCAACTGATAACCCCCGGCAGTAAAACCGCTCCAAACCAGTTTTTTCGCGAAAGCATTTACAAAGTAATTTCCCAGGGAAGTTTCAGTAAGTCGTGACACTTTTTTATCACTCAACTGTAAAGCATATAATTCATCGTTACCTGAAAAAGAGGCGGTGAAATAAACAACACCATTGTTTATACTTATGTATCCCAGCACTCCGTAGGAGGGCATGGTCAATCTTTCGACACTTCCGGCTGAAATATCAGCAAGGGCCAATGCCATGCGGCCATCATTCAGGCGAACCGCAGTAATTAATGAACTGTTATCAATAAATTTTGGGTCAGTAAATAAATTTACTTCTGATGAATGAAATTGTTGAATGATCCTTCCATCGTTTGCATCCAAAATATGCAATTCGTTTTTACCACCGGGCAATACCTGGACGGCGGCAATTCTATTTCCATCGGGTGAAATATCCGGTGTAAAATATTTCGTCCTGTGCCCAAGCGTTCGTTGCTCACCGGTATGTATGTCCAGAATCTTTATAACACTGAAATCTTTCCAGCCCCAGCGTGCATCTGTTTCATAAGCGGCATACACAATCTTTCCATTACGATAACTAAATTGTTCATCAATTGAAATATCTCTTGCACGCAAACGATGCTCTCCATCAGCGCACTTCACAAAGAAAGCATCACGATGCCTGTAACTACCCTTCAAATAAAGTAATGAATCATTATTAAGCTGATAGGGGAAAAAATAATTCGTAACAAATTTTGTATTGAGTGTCGTAACGTTTTTAATACCGGCTTCAGTTCCCTGGTTCAGCTTCTGTTGCAGCTTGTCCCGACTTGTCGGGATCGCAAGCACTTCATCACCTGTAACTACGCTCATCTTTTTATAATAATTGAAAGCATCTTCATGAAAAGTTTTATAATCAACACCCGAATATTTTTTTATCGCTTTCTGGAATGGATAGAACAATCCTTTGAATGCGCTTGCATCATGAGTTACCTTAGTCCAGAAATCCAATCCATATTTTTCTCTTCCATAATTCACCATCAAATAGCCTAATGGGTAATGATTCGGCACATAATCTTTTAATGAATTATTGCGCAGCTTCATCCAGCTATAATGTTTGTTATACAGCCAAAGGCTTTTGTATTCGTTCAGAAAAAATGGAATCCTTCCCCGGCCCTGGTTAGTTGTTACTGTTTCATTATACACGGCATCACCTTCATAAAACCAATTGGGAATAGCAGCATCCGCTGTCACTGCTAAACCTTCTTCGCCGAATAAATAATAAGCAGCTTTGCTGACCCCGTTTCGAAAATTGTTAAACTGTTCTACATGCCTGAATTCATGCACAGCCAGGCCTTCCGCCCAATTGATACTGCCTTCATCAAAATTATTCAGCGAGGGGGTTAAATAAAATTCACTGCGGAAAGGCGCCAGTGAGACAAATGCATTGGGAATAATTGTTTGTGTTTGCAACACAATATTTATTTTATGCAATTGGTTACCCAATGGAGCAGGATTATTTTTTGCCAGCCAGTGTACAATATTGGAAACGCGCTGAGCAGTGGAATCCAATCCCTGTGGAAAAATAATTCTTGCAGTATCTGTATTGATCTGTTTCCAATGAATTGAAGGGGGGTTACCGCCGAATTGCTGTGCACTCACGCAACCGGCTACCTGCAACAAGCACAAGGCCAACAGGATTTTCTTTATTGCCTTTAAATTCATCAATAAATTTAAGAGGAAATAACCAACATATATTGGTTTCTCACTGAGCAGAGACTTTATTAAAATAATTATCAACCGCCCTGGGATCGGCAAAAAAATGCCTGCCGGAAATAATTTTTCCATTTTCAATGGCCCACAAAACGGAAACATAGTGGTCGATATTTATTCCATCTGCACGACTTGTTTTGATGTGCTGGCATTCTATTACATAATTATCTTTTTCGGAAACAATGAGTTTTTCAATAGAAGGTTTCGATTGACTCATGATCTCACCCATGGTGTCAAAAAAACTGATCAATTCATTAATTCCATTCTTTACGCCGGCGAGTCTGTGCTGTCCTAAAAAATACCAAACAACATTCTCATCCAATACTTGCTTTAAGCCATCAAAATCCCGCTTGCCATAACTGTCAAAAAATTTATCGATGATCTCTAAGTTTGTCATATAATTTGATTTTATGCATGCCGTTCAGGAATACCGGAAAGGAATATCTAAATTTATACCAATCACTCATATAAAATAAAATGCAACCAGTTCATGAAATCATTTTCAGCCAAAATATTTAAGATCGGGATCAATCCTTATGTTCTCCTCCCAAAAGATATCCTGAAATACTTGTTTACTGAAGCAGGCAAAGAAAAAGGTCACATCCCGGTTTGCATCACAATAAATAAACAGCGATTTGAGCAAACGCTGGTAAAATATAGTGGTAAATGGCGTTTATATTTAAACACACCCATGCGTAAGGTTGCCCAAAAAGACACGGGTGATGTCATAAACATCGAAATAGAATATGATCCAAACGATAGAAAAGTTCCTTTACACCCGCAATTTGAAACAGCTTTAAAAAAGAATAAGAAAGCCACGGAAGTTTTTGAAAAATTATCGTCGTCAAGACAAAAGGAAATCTCAAGATATCTGAATCACCTGAAAACTAAAGAATCAATTACCAAAAATATAAACAGGGCAATTAGTTTTTTGCAAGGCAAAGAAAGTTTTGTGGGTAGAAAAAACCCTTAATTTTCAGTCCGTCCCTTGCAAATAAGATTTCCTCCTAAATGGAATTCCTTTAGGCCGGATTACTGGCTCATAGCAGGGGATCAAAATAAATAATGTAAAAAATAAAATTTATAAACAAACTAACTTTAACATTAGCGGAAAAATCAGGTTAACTTATGGCCTATAATGAAAAATTGGTTGAAAGAATAAAAAAGGCACTGTCACATCTGCCGGTTGTCGAAGAAAAAAGAATGTTCAGTGGAATAACATTCATGGTGAATGGCAAGATGTGTATCAGTGTTGGTAAGGATAGAATCATGTGCCGTATTGATCCTTCCATTCACGAAGAAGTGATCAAACAAAAAGGTTGCCAGACGGTAAAAATGAAAGGACGGGAATACAAAGGATATGTTTATATAAATGAGGAAGAGATAAAAACAAAAAAGAGTCTTGACTATTGGGTTGAACTTGCACTTCGTTTTAATGAAATAGCTAAGGCTTCCGGGAAAAATAAAAAGAAATAAAATGCAAAGAGAGCTAAAGGATGAATATAAACTTTGAATAGACAGAATTTAATTTATTATTGTAAATGCAATGAAAAAACCCATTATAATTTATTCAACAGAAGACTGGAAGAAAGCAAACGAAACATTCTCTGTAACGGGTCAATCATTTGTTATTCATGAATGGAAAGGAAGCGGCCCCGATTATCTCCATGTACATTACGAAGATGATGAGGCCTGGCATATTCTTGAGGGCAGTCTTACATTTAAATTTAGTGATGGCAACGTTGATGCTACTAAGGGAGCAACTGTTTTTGTACCGGCCGGTGTTGCTCATAGCTATGCCGTAAAAGAGCCTGCCCGATATCTCATTATACTCACTCCAAGATTGAATGAACTGATCGCAGAATTGCAAGCGTCTCCTTACAATACCCATGCTTCAATAATGAAAAAATACAAATCTGAAATATTAAGCTGAGTTCATTAGGTTAAATTATCCAAACAGTCGGCAACCGGTTATTTAAGTAGTGTCCCAGTTTGAAATATAATTTAACACATAGATTCTGTGTGATATCTATGTTTCTCTTATGTGCCTATGTGTTTCAAAATCCAAACTGAGACACTGCCTTTATTTAATACACAAAAGGCTTTCATGAACTAATCAGTAATTTAGAATTTAAAACTCGCGTCATGAGAAAACCGTTTCAAAAAAGATCACTGCTTTTTATAATTCTATTTGTAATTATCGGAAATTTATTCGGACAATCCCTTTCCACAACAAGTTAAAAAGTTACAGATAGTGTCGCTCAACTGGCTAATATGGTGTCAACTGAATCGGTCAATTCATTTACATAATCTTTTATTTTGTCATCCCAGTTCCAGGTCATCCAATCCATCTCTCCATTTGGGCCTGCAATAAATCCGTCAACGGATATTTGCACTTGTAATTTTAATTTTTTTCATACTGCCTGGTTTTATTTAGTTTTTTCGTAATGCAGACAAACCACTCCGGAAGAAAAAGGGTTGCTTGAAACAAGATTTAATTTTACACGATTTCTTAAATCCTGCAAATAAGAAATTCCCTTTCCAAGAATAATCGGGTTTATAAACAACCAAAATTCATCCACCAGGTTGTCCTGCAACAACGAATGCACAGCCCCGGGACTGCCAAACATTATTATATTCTTCCCGGCCTTTTCTTTGAGTTTATTAATTTCCGCGGGAACATTATCACTAATGAACCTTGTGTTTTTGCCGTCATTTTTCATCGTGTGTGATAAGACAATTTTTTCGACACTGTTATACCAGTTTGAATGCTGAATGTCATGTTTCGAAGCATTGGGTTTATCTGCCGCTGCAGGCCAGTAGTTATCCATTAGTTCATACGTTACTCTTCCGTACAAAGCTGTATCAGCATTGTCGGTCTGGTTGCCGGCGTAATCAAAGATCTCATCATCTACATAAATCCAATCCATTTCACCTTTTGGACCAGCGGCAAAGCCATCGACAGATATGTGCATGAATGAAATTATTTTTCTCATCGTATTTTTTTGTTGATGCAAACATAACAAGAGAATTCAAAGACCGGGATGTGTGAAGGCGACAATTGCGGGGGTCAATTGCGGCAGATGACCGGTAGGCTGACCAGGTTAATTTTTACCACGGAGATAGAACAACATGGAGAAGCACAGAGAAATTCTCCGTGTTCCTCTGTGTCCTCAATGCTTCCGTGGTTAAAAACAATTAACAAAATATGCGATCCCGTAAAGAAAATGAACAACATTATCACAACTCAATTTTATTAAATTGCAAGAACATTTAATCGCTTCATAAATTAATAAACCAAAACCATGAGGAGAAGAGACTTCTTAACTACAGGGACACTTGCTGCAGCCGGAGTTGGTTCCCTGTTGTCATCCTGTAAATCAGATTCTTCAAAAACAAAAGCGCCGGCAACTATAACTTCAGCAGATACCATTCCGGATTTTGAATTGAATGAAGAAAGTATAACCAGCCTGCAGGATAAAATGAATTCCGGCAAATACACATCTGAACAAATAACCAAATTGTACCTGGATCGAATCAATGCGATTGATAAAAAAGGGCCACTGCTCAATGCCGTGATCGAATTGAACCCCGACGCACTTGCCATTGCAAAAACAATGGATGATGAAAGAAAAGCAGGAAAAACAAGAGGGCCATTGCATGGCATTCCTGTTTTGATCAAAGACAATATCAACACCGCAGATAAAATGCAAACTACAGCAGGTGCGCTGGCGATGCTGGGACATGCTGCGGCAACCGATGCATTTATTGCAAAGAAATTAAGAGCAGCAGGAGCTGTGATTCTTGGAAAAACGAATTTGAGTGAATGGGCAAATTTTCGCTCTACACATTCCTGTTCAGGATGGAGTAGTCGTGGAGGACAAACAAAAAATCCTTACATACTCGATCATAATCCGTGTGGTTCCAGCTCAGGATCGGGTGCTGCAGTAGCAGCTAATCTTTGTGTGGTAGCCGTCGGGACTGAAACAGATGGTTCGGTTACCTGCCCTTCTTCTGTAAACGGAATTGTCGGTATCAAGCCAACAGTTGGCCTTGTCAGTCGCTCCGGAATTATTCCGATATCTGTTACACAGGATACTGCAGGCCCAATGGGAAGATCGGTAAAAGATGTTGCTATTCTACTGGGAGCAATGGCCGGTATTGATCCTGATGATGTAGTTACCAAAGAAAGCGATGGCAAAGCTCAGGCCGACTATACAAAATTTCTTGACGCAAATGGATTGAAGGGAAAAAGAATTGGGGTTGAAAAAAAACCGCAAGGTGATAATCAATACCTCCATGCACTACAACAAAAAGCAATTGACATGTTGAAACAGCAAGGTACAATCATTGTAGAAATTGAATATTTAGATAAAATAAATAAACTGGGTGATGCGGAGTTTTTGGTATTGCAATATGAATTTAAAGACGGTATAAACAAATACCTTTCAACCGCAAATTTTACCATAAAAACACTTGCAGATATCATCGCATTCAATAAACAGAATGAAAATAAGGCAATGCCCTATTTCAAACAGGAAACTCTGGAAAGTTCAAATAAGAAATTAAATCTTGACAGTAAAGAATACAAAAACGCTTTTCATAAAAGTCATATAGAATCAAAGCATATCATTGATGATGTAATCAAACAGAATAAGCTGGACGCGATCTGTGGTCTCACCATGGGGCCTGCCTGCAGTATTGACGTTATGTATGGCGACCGCTGGGGTGATGTATCGTTAACTATGCCGGCTGCCATTACGGGTTACCCGCATGTTTCTGTTCCCTGCGGAATGGCTTATGAATTGCCGGTTGGTCTTTCCTTCTTTGGTCCTGCTTATAGTGAATCTGTTTTGCTCAGCATGGCGTATGCGTATGAGCAGGCCACAAAAAACCGGGTTGTTCCGAAATTCAAAAAATCATTTCTTTCATAAGCGAATAAATCTTTTGAATGAAGATCAAAGCGATTGTTACCGGGGCTACCGGCATGGTGGGTGAAGGAGTACTTCATGAATGTTTGCAACACGATGATGTTGAAGATGTGCTCGCAGTTGGAAGACGATCCTGCGAGATTACTCATCCAAAACTAAAAGAAATACTGATCCCCGATTTTTTTGATCTTTCAGCCATTGAAACCAGGTTGTCGGGTTATAACGCATGTTTCTTTTGCCTTGGGGTATCATCTGTAGGAATGAAGGAGGCTGAATTTTATAAACTCACCTACACGTTAACTATAAACTTTGCAACCATTCTTGCCAGGCAGAACCCTGGTATGATCTTCTGTTACATCTCCGGTGCAGGAACCGACAGCACTGAAAAAGGAAGAATGATGTGGGCAAGGGTCAAGGGTAAAACTGAAAATGACCTGGCGAAATTATCTTTTAAAAAAGTGTACAATTTCAGACCAGGGATCATCAAACCAACAAAAGGATTAAAAAATACACTTAGCTTCTATAGATACGTCGGCTGGCTGATACCTGTGATAAAATTAGTCGCTCCCAATTCTGTTTCATCATTAAAAGAATTAGGATTGGCTATGATCAACACCGCGGGGAAAGGATATGAAAAACAAATTTTAGACGTGAAGGATATAATCATTCAGTCAAAAAAATAAATTGTTCGAAAAAACCCTGGTAATGAAAATAAATATTATTTTCTGTTTCTGCGTCATCGTCATTAGCTGCTTATATTCTTGTTCCGGTAAAACAAAAACAACTCCGCAGGATGCTATAAAAAAATATGAACGGCTTATTCAGGAAATGAAGGCGGATTCTATTTCCCAATTATTTACCATCGATGCCGAAGTAGGCCATGATGGGCAGCCTTCGATCAAAGGAAGAGATTCGATCTACCAATTTTTATCTTCATTTAAAAATGTAAAAGTTTTGAGTAACATCGACAGTATTGCAAATATTTCTGTAAAAAATGATTCTGCCGTGGTCACTGGGGTCTATAAGCAAACAGTGATCATTTCAGGAAAAGATACAGTGAATGTAGCGGGCCAATTTACCTCAACTATGGTCATGGATAAAAATAAGAACTGGCTCATCCGGAGAATGAAAACAAGATCACTTTAACCACCCACGCTTCCTTTACTTTTCACAGACTGAAAAAAGATTTTGTGTAACCAAAAGGTTTCATATATATTTGTGTAACCATTCAGTTACATAAATTATTTCAATGAGAAGAGATGTATTCCAGGCAATAGCAGATCCCACCCGCAGGGAGATCATCAGCATGATCGCTCATCAATCGCTGCACCTGAATTTAGTAGCTGAAAAATTTGACATGAGTCGCCCCGCTATATCAAAGCATATAAAAATTCTTACCGAATGCGGCCTGGTCAGCATCAGGCAGGAGGGCAGGCATCGTTATTGTGAAGCAAAATTGGAAAAGCTTAATGAAATATCTGGTTGGGTGGAACAATACCGGAAATTCTGGACGCAAAAACTGGATGCACTTGAAATTTATCTTGACGAACTCCAGGCAAAGGAAAAAAAATCACAAAAAAAACAGGAACCCGCAGTCAGAAAAAAAATAAAAACTAACAGAAAATAATTTTATCATTTTAAAACTAAGATTATGACAACTGATACAGAACTAAAAGAAATGAGGTTGACCCGCATAATAAATGCGCCGCGGGAAATGGTTTTCCGAGCATGGCTCGATCCGGAACAATTAAAGAAATGGTGGGGACCAAAAGGTTTTACAAATCCTGTTTGTGAAGTTGATGCAAGACCGGGTGGAAATATTCTTATCCATATGAAGGCACCGGATGGCGTGGTATACCCAATGGACGGTGAATTCTATGAAATAGAAGAACCGGAAAAAATAATTTTTACAAGTGCCGCGCTGGATAAAAATGGAAACCGTCTTTTTGAAATACTCAATACAGTGACATTTACAGAAGAAGAAGGCAAAACAAAACTTAGCCTACACGCCGTTGTTTCAAATATCACTGATGAAGGAAGGCCATATCTTGACGGAATGAATGAAGGATGGAATCAAACTTTAGATCGCCTTGTTGAGCTTGTCTCTAAAAAAACCGGATCGAAGAGTTCACCTATTGTATTGGAAAGAACATTTAATGCGCCTGTTGAAAAAGTCTGGAAGGCTATTACTGATATAGATCAAATGAAACAATGGTACTTCCCCCAGCTTGAAAACTTCAAAGCTGAAAAGGGTTTTAAAACGGAATTCAACGTTCATCATGAAGGAATGGATTGGCTGCACATGTGGAAAATAACAGAAGTCATTCAATTGAAAAAGATCTCCCTCGATTGGAAGTACAGTGGTTATCCCGGAAATTCCCTGTTAAGTTTTGAATTATTTCCCCAGGGAAATAAAACGAGGCTGGTGCTTACCCATGATGGATTAGAAACATTCATTCCTGAAAAACATCCTGGCTTAGCTAAGGAGAACTTTATAGAAGGCTGGACCCGGTTTATGGACAAAGGATTGAAGGAATTTTTAGAAAAATAAAGACGATCAATTTCTGCACTTAAAGAGACATATAACAATGTCTCTTTTTTTTAAAGTCGCCGCAGCGTAATATCATAACGCAAAGGAGTCATTATCCTCATGAGATTTCCCTGTATTGAAATTTTGGAAGGCGAACACGGAACTGCGGATTGCAATGAGCACGCATTAAGAACGCTGAGAAAGCTTTCTCCGAATTGATCTTCACCAATCCTGGTCATTGAAAAATTTTTAAAAAAAATCGCATTCCCGTTTTGCGTGTAGTTTCCGTCAGTAAGCGTGTTCCTGAAAGTATGTCCCGCAAATTTATTTGCATCTAAAAAGGTTATCACAATATTCATGTTGGAACCTGCCGGAGGATAGTTTACAGTATTCGTGGTCTTATCGAAAACCTCTGCTAATTTCCAGGAACCATTTATCTCATGGCTCTCATTATTTTTTTGACACGAAGAAAATATTAACAGGAAAATAAGACCTATAAGCAGGGACTGTTTCATAAATTGATCATATGAATTTACTAAATATTGTCTTAATGACCAATTCAAGTATTTTTGACAAAAGAATATCTGTCTTCATGAAAAACATACCCGTTGCAATTGTGGTTTTTTTCAGCTCAATATCCTTACACGCACAATATTATTACCAGGATATCATCGGTACAAAGGAACTTAATCAAACCATACAACTTTATCTTACTAATAAAGTCCTGTCTGTTGAAGCCACCGGTTTTGATGGTGATGGCGTGCTAAACAGTGATTTCTCAGAAACGCATAATTTTTTCGCAAGCCAAAACCTTTTGAAAATTTCAACCCGCAATAAAACCGATACCAGCAATGAATATTATCGATTTAATTCAAAAGGACTTTTGACGGTACTCTCTGATACCTCATCTTCGGTAGTATCGACAACAACTTACACCTATGATGACAAAAATAACCCCTCGGTCATAAAAAATATCGTGAACGATGCCAGTGACAGTGTCTTTGTAAACGAGACCCATCAATGGTTTTACAATGCTGATGGCAAGCCCGTAAGAATGTTGAGGATCATCAATAACAATGATACAACCGATGTTCGATTCACAGTGGATGAAAAGGGAAATGTGGCTGAAGAATGGCCATTCATTAAGAAAATAAGTCGGGAAAAAACTTATTATTATTATGATGATAAAAAAAGATTAACCGATATCGTACGCTTTAATATAAAAGCAAACAAGCTACTCCCCGATTATATGTTCGAATATTCTGAT
>Ga0207106_1028_pt1 | contig 35741 bp, 38 predicted proteins | sample Alteio_BWMinHeat_78_FD_153535 | JGI IMG/M metagenome (GOLD analysis project Ga0207106, IMG submission 153535) | Enriched cells from forest soil in Barre Woods Harvard Forest LTER site, Petersham, Massachusetts, United States -... | ecosystem: Environmental > Terrestrial > Soil > Temperate forest >...
ATGGAAAATATCAGCAACTTGTTTTTTCTTGTATATAAAAACCCGCTGATAGAAACGACGCCTGAAAGCGAACCTGTTTTGGCAAAGATGTACCCGCTTTCACGTAAGTAATAGCCATTCAAAGTGCCCTCATTGCCGGTTGGAAAAATGTTTTTTACTCTTTGTATTCCGAAATCATTCTTTATTTTGTTTAGAATGAAAACAAAATCCTGCGGACTAAATAAATTATACCGACTAAGACCTGAACCATCCACCCATCCTGGTTTTTGGGGCAGGTCTTTAAGATCTGTTTTCAATAAAGTATCAATGATCTTTTCATCATTCATTACTCCCAGCAGTTCATTACTAACCATCAATAGACTTTGTTCCGCAAAAAAATTATCACTGCGGTGCATCATGGGTTTGAGGAGAGAGTCGGTTGGTTGTGAGTAGATGTTGTGCCAATCATTAATTGTGATGTCCCTACCCTCTGAATTTGATTCTTCCCAAAAATATATATTGCCTTTATCCCTCACCACTAAAACATCTTCTAATCTTACTTTTAAGTTTAATGTATCGTCTAAAATTTCAAGTGCAGTCCAAGAACCATTTGTAACAAAAGGAATTGAAATATTTGAAAATGATATTGAGCTTCTTTCAACACTAAATTGATTACTTTCGATACTACGATTAATTCTCCAATTTTGTGTTGGGGTGCTAAACTGTTTTCTGGTAACAGACTGGAGAAATGGAATATCATTAACAATCGAATCAAAATAGGCAATTCCTGTCTTGAACAATCTTAACTTTCTTCCGGCAATAAGGTCATCATTGCTTGCATTTCTATTCTCAACTTCATTTAAATGAATATTAATAACATTTCCAAAGATTGGAAAGGCATTTCTCTCTGCCATATATGCTGCATCATAATCATTCCATGACCAACCGCTGCCCCATCTTTCAATGTTTAAGCTATCGATCAAAAACCCAATTTTTTGTTTGTCTCTTTTAATTTTTTTAAGAAAATCGAAAACAGGCTGCCTTAGATAATCCGGATGAAAAAAGCTTGGGTCTCCGGTCGGTTGTATTACAACAACATTCTCTTTGAACCATTTCTCTTCCGGTATTCCATACTTCAATCCCACCAAGCTATCACCCAAATATTTCATGGCCGCATAGCAGGTAGGAATTTTTGTATTGCTGGCAGGAACAAAATAATGATCGCCCTGGTAATTGTACCAGTATTTATTTGCTGCCGGCTCATAAATGCTGATGCCAACATGGGCCGTTGCAAGAGCAGGTTCTTTTAAAATTGTTTGAGCTGATTTTGAAATTTGTTTTTGAATTGAGCAGGAAGTAAAAATTAATAATGAATAATTAATAATTAATAGTTGCTTCAGAATGATCAGGAAGTTTTTCATTCTTAATTTTTAATTATTAATTACTAATTAAGATAAATGACCTTCCCTTCTGAAGAACTCTTCAAAGCGGCTTCAATGATCTTTATTGTTTTAATTCCATCTTCTGCGGGAACAGGATTCGGTGCCTGCCCGGTTAGTGCTTTATATACGTCATCATAATAGATCATGTAATTTCCCGGCGTAGAAGTTAATTCTTTGCGTACAACCTCGCCATTAATTTCTGTATGTAATAATCCATCTGGCGATGCAGGCGGAGGGCACCAGCTTTTTAAGGATGGAACAGCGCCGGCATTTAGCTGTATTTCCTGGAGATCGGAACGTTCTTGAATAAAACTTCCTTTCATTCCATGCAAAATATAAGATGGTAATGGCTCCCGTGCAATACAAGTAGCTTTTAACCGGGCTCTCATCTTTGGATAATATAAAAGCATTTCAAAATAATCATTGGCTTTCACATCGTCCCGCATCTTCCAAACATCACCCATAATTGCCCGGGGCCATCCAAATAATTGTAAGGCCTGGTCAATAAGATGAGGACCCAGATCATAGATAATTCCTGCTCCGGGCAGGTCACCTTCTTTGTGCTGCTTGCCAACGCCAACAGGACGATAACGATCATATCTGATCTCTACTTCTCTTAACTCTCCAAGAAGATTTTTTTCAATTACATTTTTTATTGCATGATAATCGCCGTCATAACGCCGGTTCTGGTAAATGCTTATAAATAATTTTTTTTCTTTTGCCAGTTCAGTGATCTCTTCGGCCTGTTTCACTGAAACAGCGAACGGTTTTTCAACTACAATATTTTTTCCAGCGAGTAATGCAGCCCTGGCATTTTCAAAATGCAGATGAGTCGGTGTGTTTATAATGACAAGCCGGATTGAATCATCAGCGAGCAGTTCATCGATAGAACGATACAATGTTGACTGCGGATATCTCTCTTTTGAATCGTTATTATGTCTTTCTACAATCGCCGTCAGTTCATAACCGGGATGATTATGGATAAAAGGAGCATGAAACAATTTCCCGCTCATGCCATAGGAGCAAATACCCGTTTTAATAATTGGTTCCAACTAATTATTAATTATTAATTATTCACTAGCCTCTCTCCTGCGCTCTCAACCATCTTTCAGGAATTTCGTTGCTGCTTGCCAGCAAATAATCTTTATAGCTGCAGGCAATAAAACTTCTGTTTGGCAACTGCATCCACCAGCGACCTGTCTTCTTACTCTGCAAAAAAGTTGTTTCTACTTCTGCAAAAGCAATATGATATTCATTAAATGAATCTCTCTGGTCTAATTCTACTTCTTTACGGCCACGACTTCTTCCATCAAGTACATACCAGATCATATGAGCAATTTGTTTTGCCGTAAGTTCACCCTTATCATTAGTCGCATCGAAACCATAAATTCCAATGCTGTTCACATTCGGGCTCATGCCGGCATAACGCATCAACACACAGGCTTCTTCACCATTCAACCCATTTGGCGATACAGATGTTGATGGCGCATAACTATGTGCAATAGCAGAAATATCAAAACTAAATAAACTGCTGTTGCGGATCACGGGCTCCATTTCTTCGATATTTTCTTTTACACTTCCCACACGATAGCAGTCAAATCTCAATTTGTCCATGGTCTCCAGCATGCGCGGGTGCACATAATAACTTTGAAAGGCAATGTGATTATAATGGCGAATAAAATTGGGTTCAGAGGTAAGCATTTCCATTAAGAAATTTTCCTGCCTGAAAGGAGAATCAATATTCAGATCGATCAATGCATCCACACAAGATGCTTCGACGGCCCTTCCATTATCTGAATAAGCCGCATATTGCGCCAGGGTAAGATCGTGCGAACCGCCCAGGATGATCACTGTTTTTCCGTCATTGATCAATTCACGAATAACCGTTTTCAACGCAGCATAAGAATCAGTAAACAGGGATCCTTCTTTTATATTACCTGCATCAGCAATTTTTACATCGCTATGCCAGTAGTACAATGAATAAAGCTGGCGGCGAACAAGATCGGGCGCCTTACTGAGGCCATGTATCAAACCACTTCCCCGTTGTTCACCACAACCAATAATTACCAGCTGTATATCATCCAGGTCAGGAAACTCTTCTTCGCCTGAGTCTTTATGGAGCTGGTGTATTGAAATGATATTACCGACCTGGCCTTCCTTATAATCTTCCTGTGAAATTTCGTGAACATTAACAGGGGAAAGAAAATCTGAAATGTTGAGATAATCAGACATACTGCAATATAAGAAGAACCATGATTGGGAGGATTAAGAAAAGGATTATGAGGAAAAATATTTAAGTCATTATTTCCCGAAAAATCCCTGTAAATTCTAAAATTTCGTGAACATTGACAAGGGAAAGAAAATATGAAATGTTGAGATAATCAGACATACTGCGATATAATGAAGAACCACGAGTGGGAGGATTAAGAAAAGGATTTTGAGGGAAAATATTTAAGTCATTATTTCCTGAAAAATCCATATAAATCTTAAAAATCGTGGTTCTACTTATTTTTGCTTTTATGGATCAACTAATAAATCAAATTGAAGAATACAAAAAAGAAGTGGATTCTTTTTCTGCGGCTGATACAAAAGCTGTTGAGGAATTTCGCATTAAGTGGCTGGGTACAAAAGGCATTGTAAAGAGCTTAATGGGAGAAATGAAAAATGTTCCGCATGAAAGAAAAAAAGAATTTGGACAAATATTGAATGAATTTAAATCCCTGGCGGAAAATAAACTAGAACAACTAAAACAAGTTCGATCTGACTCCCGACTCCCGACTCTCGACTCTCAACTTGACCTTTCCCTGCCCGGCGATCCGATGCCTCTTGGTTCCCGTCACCCGGTAACGCTTATGAGAAATCGTATCGTTTCTATTTTTCAAAGGCTTGGTTTTGCTATTGCGGATGGTCCTGAGATCGAAGATGACTGGCATAATTTCACCGCACTCAATTTACCCGAGTACCATCCTGCCCGTGATATGCAGGACACATTTTATGTGCAGCAAAATCCGGACTGGCTGTTACGTACACATACAAGCAATGTGCAAATCCGTGAAATGGAAAAAGGAAAATTGCCGATAAGGGGAATTTATCCCGGTCGTGTTTATCGCAATGAGACCGTAAGTGCAAGAAGCAATTGCTTCTTTCACCAGGTGGAAGGTTTGTATATTGATGAAAATGTTTCTTTCGCTGATCTGAAGCAAACACTTTATTTCTTTGTAAAAGAAATGTACGGCACAGATGTAAAAGTTCGTTTTCGTCCTTCATTCTTTCCTTTTACTGAGCCAAGTGCCGAAATGGATATCAGTTGCACACTTTGCAAAGGCGAGGGATGTAGTGTTTGCAAGTATACCGGCTGGCTCGAGATACTTGGCTGCGGCATGGTGCATCCGAATGTGTTACAAAACTGCCGCATTGATCCTGATAAATATACCGGCTTTGCATTTGGAATGGGCATTGAAAGACCCGCATTATTAAAATACGGTATCAATGATATCCGTCTTTTCAGTGAGAATGATGTAAGATTTCTAAGGCAGTTTATTTCTGCGATATAATGTTATTTGAGATTAGTTTCCCGCAACTTAAATTCTTCACTTCTTTCAAAAAATACAAATAACAAGAGACAAAATCAAAAATATTCAATACTACGTGGATTTTTCAGTTTTAGTATTGTAATTTATTTGGAGCTTGTTATTTGTCATTTGGAGTTTACATGTTTTGATTTCACCTTACTTCGTTGCCAGCTAAATAATGCTGCCAGCAAAAAAAGAATGATTGTGAAATAAAGGGCACCGGTACCATCTACCGTTATACCTACACCGGCATTGACATTGAATTCTGTTGACTTTATAGAATTATCAGATTTTGCTTTTGACTTCAGATCGATCAGCATGGCGATGAGAGATATTGCCGCTAAAATTGCAATAAACACATTCACTTTGCCCCCTCCTTTGGGAGCTAAAAAAGCCAAAAGCAATCCTATAACACCAAGACCAAATGCAGCGATCGCAAACATGTTTGGATCTTGTTTCTGCATTTTATTTTCATTTGTTGTATTATTCCCGGAATTGTTATCAAAACTATTTCCGAAAATATTTTTACTGACGACTTCCTTCCAGTCACTCCCCATAGCAATACCAACGCCTGTATTGCTTGCAACCGCGCTACCGTTACATCTTATCTCGGCAAATGGTAATAAAAACAAAAGAATAGCGATTAAGAATGCAGCGCTGGCAGGGATTTTTGTTCCAAATAAACCCGTAGAAGAAGTCGCAGGTGGTGTCGGCGGGAGAGTTTGTGTTTGTCCAGGTTCCATGTTGTTGGTTTTATATGAAAAGATAAGAGAAACTCTTGAAAAAATCAGTGCCTCTATCCACATTATCTTTACATTTTATGGCAAATATGAATTTCAATACAATCTGTGTTTGTGGTGCAGGAGCGATGGGCAGCGGTATTGCGCAGGTGTCAGCTACAGCAGGGTTTAGTACTGTTTTATATGAATTGAACAAGGATGTTCTCGAAAGATCAAAAACGACCATTGAAAAAAATTTGGAGAAACTAATAGAGAAAAATAGAATACCAGGAGAAGAAAAAGAGAAAATTTTTAACCGGATCCGCTTTACCAATGATCTGAATGAATGTACAGGAGAAGTAATTATTGAAGCGATTGTTGAGAAAGCAGAAATAAAAATTGAACTGCTTAACCAATTAGCGATGGTCAATGTTAATAAAACTATTCTTGCTACAAACACGTCTTCTCTTTCGGTTTCAGAAATTGGGAACAGTGTTTCGAATCCGCATAGGGTTATTGGGATGCATTTTTTTAATCCTGCCCCTTTAATGAAATTAGTTGAAGTGGTTAAAGCAGAAAAAACTTCCGATGAAACAGTTCAAACTATTATTACCCTTGCCCAACAGTTGGGAAAAATTCCTGTAGTTTGTAAAGACTCGCCTGGTTTTATTGTAAACCGTGTGGCAAGGCCTTTTTATATTGAATCCCTGCAATTGGTTGAAGAAAGCGAAATTGATTTTGAGACAATGGATAAATTGCTTGAAGCAACCGGGTTCAAAATGGGACCATTCAGATTAATGGATCTGATCGGAAACGATATAAACTATGCGGTAAGCAGCAGTGTATTCGAACAATTAAACAGGCCCGAAAGATTAAAGCCCTCATACATTCAAAAAGAAAAAGTAGAAAAAGGAGAGTTAGGAAAAAAAACCGGGAAAGGGTTTTATGAGTACAATTAATAATTAGTAATTAATAATTAATAATCTGCTGGCAGAATAAACTTTGAATTAATGAATCTTCAAAACGCTCCGCCACGCGGCGGAGACGGGGGCAGGGTCTTAGTTACCGGAGGCACAGGCTTTCTCGGTTCTTACATAATTAAAGAGCTGGTTGAGAAAAATTATCGTGTTCGTGCTATCAGGCATACAAGCAAGCTTCCTTTTTATATTCCTGCTGAAATTTTTGAAAAGGTAGAATGGGTTGAAGGCGATATTTTGGATACTGTTTCACTGGAAGAGTCAATGGTAAATGTTGACACTGTCATTCATTCAGCAGCAATGATCTCTTTTTATAAGAGCGATAGGAATCAAATGTACCAGGTAAATGTGCAGGGTACGGCTAATGTAATAAATACGGCATTGGAAAAAAACGTTTCAAGATTGGTTCATATCAGTTCGGTATCCGCATTAGGTCGTACCAAAAGAGGCGATCATGTGAATGAAGAAAAAAAATGGAAGGATAATAAAAATAGCACACATTATGCCATTAGCAAACACAGGTCAGAGATGGAAGTATGGCGTGGAATTGGCGAAGGATTGAATGCTGTTATCGTTAGCCCAAGCACCGTTTTGGGTTATGGCGATTGGAATACTTCAAGTTGCAGGATTTTTAAAACCGTTTATGACGAATTTCCCTGGTACGCTGCCGGCATTAATGGTTTTGTCGATATTGAAGACGTTGCAAGGTCCACGGTGTTATTAATGGAGAGCAATATTTCAGAACAGCGATTTATTATCAGTAGCGATAACTGGAGTTTTCAGCAATTATTCAATACTATAGCCGATGGTTTTAGTAAGAAGCATCCCAGATTCAAAGCCACCCCATTTCTTGGGGAAGTAGCCTGGAGAATGGAAGGGATCAAAAGCGTTTTTTCCGGCAAAAAACCCTTACTCACAAAGGAAAGTGCAAGAGTTGCACATAGCCGAACATTTTTTAGTAACGATAAATTACTTTCCACTTTGCCGGGATTTTCCTTTACCCCCTTGCAGGAAAGTATCCAAAAATCCTGCAGGAAATACCTTAAAACAATAAATCAGGCATAACCATTGTTTTAAGAAATGTATCTTTAAACAAGTAATTTTTAACTATGAAAAGCTGTCGATTATTTTTCATTTTATTTACTTTAATAATTTCCACAAGTCTTTTTGGTCAATTTACTGTAACCGGAAAAGTAATTGATTCGGCTTCAATGGAACCGTTATACGGAGCCTCTGTTTTTTGCCAGAACACCACATCGGGCACAACCACAAATAAACAAGGTGAGTTTTCACTTTCACTGAAATCCGGCGGTTATGAACTGATCATTTCATTTACCGGGTATCAAACGAAAGAGATCCGTATCGCTAACACAGGTAATAACCCGTTGCAGATCCAAATGGTCAAAGAAGAAAAATCAATGGAAGAAGTCGTGATACGCAGCAGTAATGAGGTAATGGATGGTTGGGATAAATATGGAAAGTTCTTTCTTGAAAATTTTATTGGCGCTACACCTAACGCGGCACAGTGTTCTTTGCAAAATCCTGAAGCAGTACATTTTTATTATTATAAAAAAAGTGACAAATTAAAGGTGTTGGCCACAGACCCGATCGTTATTTCAAATAAGGCTCTTGGTTATAACCTGCGGTACCAGTTAGATTCATTCATGTATTACTATAAAACGCAGGTAAGCTCTTACCGCGGATATTGTTTTTTCTCTGAGATGGAAGGTAGTTTCTCAGAGCAAAAAGCCTGGAGTGATAATAGAAAAAAAGCGTATTACGGTTCCAAACTTCATTTTATGAGATCCTATTATGACAGTAGTTTGAATGATGATAATTTCGAAATTGCGATACTGGATTCCGTTAGTGATAAAAAATTTAATCCCGTTCAAAATCCGTACGATACGACTTATTACGGGGTTGACGATAGTACGAGAGAAGTGGAAGTTTATTTTCCAAGGAAGATAAGTGTTACTTATAAGAAAAAACCTGAACAGCAATACCTGCAAAAATTTAAACTACCCGCCAATGTGGGTGCGGAAATCTCTTACATAGATGTTCTTGATGCGATCATGATCAAAGAGAACGGGTTCTTCTATGATCAGAAGGATTGGATCAACCAGGGATATTGGAGCTGGAAAAATTTAGCCGATCTTTTACCGTATGATTATATTCCATAGTAAGAACCAGGATAGAACCATGAATAAAACCAAGATTTTTAGGATTATGAAGGATTGGTAGGAAATTCGTTTAAATCGTTTATTTGTTTCCTTTTAATCCAAAAACAAATCATGAAAATCGTGGTTCTATTCGTGGTTCTTTACTTTTTTCCATAATTCCGGAATTCGTTTTATCCAAACCAATTCTTTCATTTTTTCTTTTGCTTCGATGGCGGGTGAACCAAAATAATTTTTACCTCCTTCAAGTGAGGCTGGCGTTCCGCTTTGTGCATACAAGATTGCGCCTTTGCCAATAGTAAGTGTTTTACTAACTCCCACCTGCCCCCAGAGAATTACTTCGTCCTCGATAGTTGTTGCGCCTGCAATTCCGACTTGTGCAGCAAACAAACAATTATTCCCAACAATTGTATCATGGCCGATGTGTACCAGGTTATCCATTTTTGTACCCATGCCTATAACGGTATCGCCACTTACACCCCTGTCAATCGTACAGCCGGCGCCTATTTCTGCAAAATCTTCAATGATTACTCTCCCGCAACTGTTCATTTTTTTGTAATGAACATCACGATCTGTTTTTTTATTATAATAAAAAGCATCGCTTCCAATAACACTTCCTGGTTGTATTATTACATTATTCCCGATGATACAATGGTCAAGAATAGTTACGTTCGGATAAATGATACAATGGTTCCCGATCTTAACATGATTGCCGATGTATACATTAGGCATAATCACTGTTTCACTTCCCATTGTTGAAGTATCACTGATCATTTTCATAGATGGAGTAAAGGGCCGGAAATGATTGACCAGTTTCAAATAAGCTTCAAATGGATCATTTGAAACTAGCAGGGTTTTCCCGCCTGGAAAATCTGTTTCCTTGTTAATAATGATGAACGTAGCAGCTGAATGAATGCAGGTGTTGTAATATTTTGGATGATCAACAAAGACAATATCGCCGCTTTCTACTTTATGTATTTCATTAATACCGGTAGCTTTTCCATCCTTATTTCCTAAAATTTTAGCATGAATAAATTCAGCGATCCATGTTACAGGGACAGGTTTTTCAAAACGCATAATAATTGTTTTGCGCAAAGGTAACTATCACCCTTTGCACTCATTTTTTGTAATAAAGGCGTTTTTTTCAATTTTTTTAGGATTTGATCGTTTCTTACAAAAATTATTTTTTTTGCTGCTTTTACTAAAGCATTTCGTTTTTTACCTGTAAATTTTTTTAATGACCGGTCATGCTGTTACTTGGCTCAAATAGATAATTATAAAACCAGGACCTGCTGGAACATTGATGAATAAAGGGTTTCAGCGGATAGAAAAATTTACGTGATAAACTAAATTTCTAAATTTTATTTTTTTATTTCAATTTGCACGTAAGATTTATGTCAAGAAATCATTGTCCTTATCCACAAGCAAATAAAAAATGTTAATAACATTCTTTACAAAATTTTTTTAGTTCGCGAAAATTATTTTTAATATTGTGTAGGGAAATTTATTTCCCGGTACTTACTAACCCATCCATTATAATTATCCCGACGTCTGTCGGGATTTTTCTTTATAAGAATTTACTCATTATCTTATTCATTCACTGATCTAAAAACAGGCATACAATACGTCATTTGCGAAACTATTCCGATAACTTTACCAACTAACCAAATTATACTTCATGCTTAAATCCATGACTGGTTTTGGAAGGGCGGAACAAACTGTTGGTGATAAAACTTTCCAGGTCGATATAAAATCTCTGAATGGTAAACAGTTTGAACTACTTCTTAAGCTTCCCGGTTTTTTAAAACCCCTCGAATTTGATATTCGACGCATTCTTTCCAGCAAGCTCGGTCGTGGAAGCGTAGATTGTACGATAAGTCTCAAAGAAACCGGGAACGCAAAGCCTGTATCTATTAATACTGACCTCGCAAAAGCTTATTATAAACCACTTGCGGAATTATCTGAAGCCTTGAATCTGGATCCATCTCATATTTTAAGTACACTGGTTAAACTTCCGGAAGTAATTACTCCAACTGCCGATACTTTATCTGACCGGGAATGGGATGATTTCGAAATAGTATTAAATGCAGCTATTGATGATCTGAATCTTCACCGTATAGAAGAAGGGAGATCTTTAGAGGAGGATCTGTTATTGCGCATTGATAATATATCAAAGCAACAGGATGAAATTTTAAAACTGGAACCGCTGCGCCAGCAAAGAATACGGGATGGAATAGTAAGATTGCTGGAAGAAAATGTAGGAAAAGAAAACTATGATGGAAATCGTCTTGAGCAGGAATTAATTTATTATATCGAGAAAATTGACATTAGTGAAGAGCAGGTAAGGTTAAAAAACCATTGCGATTACTTTAAAACTACTATGTTTGAACCAGAGGAATCCAAAGGGAAAAAACTTTCTTTTATACTACAGGAAATAGGAAGAGAGATCAATACTACCGGCGCAAAAGCTTACGATGCTGCCATTCAAAAATGCGTAGTCATTATGAAAGATGAACTGGAAAAAGCAAAAGAGCAAATCCTGAATGTGTTATAAGGAACAAGGCACAAGAATCAATAGTCGATAGTTATAGTTCGTGCCTTGTATCTTGCGCCTTTCCCCTTGTACCTTCTACAATATATCTTTGCAGCATGAAGCCAATAAAAATTTGTTTCTTTTTTCTTGTGCCCTGTGTCTTATTCTTTTTTTCCTGTACCACTATTGACCTGTATGAAAAAGATGTAACCATTCCCGGCTTTAAATGGAGCAATAATTTCAAACCGGAATTTACGTTTGCTATAAAAGATACAACTGTTCCTTACCAGCTTTTCCTAGTTTTAAGACACAACGACAGGTACAACTACAATAATATATGGATCAATTTATATTCTCAACCTCCGGGGGATACTTTACACAAGGCTGCATTTGAACTTCCATTGGCTACCAATGAAAAATGGCTGGCCACAGGCATGGATGATATCTATGAACACCGGATCAAATTAACGGATCTGCAATATTTGAAAGCAGGCCTTTATCATTTTAAGCTTGAACAGATCATGAGGGAAGATCCACTGGAGAATGTAATGGATGTAGGATTAAGAGTCGAGAAAAAGCAATAACGCTTTGCAGGCTATGCCAGACAAAAACAGAAAAAGAATTCGTCTTGCCACTACCATTTACTGGCTCCTTCTTTTTTATATTGTGGCTGCGCTGGTATGGTGGTTTATTTCTCTTGAGAAACAAAATCGCCAGATGGCTGATCTCAAAATAAGCCAGCTAACCGCCGCGATTAACCAATCTCATGATCCTGAACTTTATGGTGCAGCCATAACAAAAATTAAACAAGACCATCAAAGAAATCTTGTGAAATATGTTAGCGAAGGTTCAACTTTTCTTATCATGATCTTTATAGGAGCTGCGTTTGTTTATCGTTCTGTTCGCAGGCAATTTCTTCTTCAGCAACAACAACAAAATTTTATGATGGCAGTTACTCATGAGCTAAAAACACCGATTTCAGTTGCGAGACTAAACCTGGAGACTTTGCAAAAACATCAATTAGATACTGATAAACAGAAAAAATTGATACGAATGACGCTTGAGGAAACGGAAAGGTTGAATACATTAACTAATAATATCCTTATTTCTTCACAACTGGAAGGTGAAGGTTATACAATTTCAAAAGAAGACCTTGATCTGAGTGATTTGTTTAAAGACTGCATCCGGAATTTTATGCACCGTTTTTCAGAAAGAAAATTCGTTGAATCGATAAAGCCTGATATGGATGTTAAAGGTGATCCGCTCTTATTGCAATTGCTTATCAATAACCTCCTCGAGAATGCCATCAAATATTCTCCCAAAGAAAAACCGATCGTCTGCCGGCTGAATGAACGTGATGGAAAAATAGAATTGCATGTTATTGATGAAGGGCCGGGTATCCCCGCAGGGGAAAAGAAAAATATTTTTAAAAAGTTTTACCGGATCGGTGATGAAGCTACCCGGCAAACACAGGGAACAGGACTTGGCCTGTACCTTTGTAAAAAGATCGCTGAGGACCATCATGCAGACATTACGGTAGCCGATCATTTACCCGCAGGAAGTGATTTCGTCGTTAGCTTTAGTGCCGATGTTGTTGCTCAATAGATGAGATTATTACTAATTGGAAAAATTAAAAAATGCCTGGAGAAAAAAAACCATCAATATTGTTAGTAGAAGATGAAGAGAATTTGCATGAAGCTTTAAAACTGAATTTTGAATTGGAGGGGTATGAAGTTACTTCTGCATTCAACGGGGCTGCAGCACTGAAGGCAGTAAGTGCTGAATATTTTGACCTGATTATTTTGGATGTGATGCTTCCGGAAATGGATGGCATTAACGTAACTGAAACAATACGATTGCAGAATATTGAAGTTCCGATTTTGATTTTGAGTGCAAAAAATAGCAGTGCAGACAGAGTACTGGGATTGAAAAAAGGGGCCGATGACTATCTTACAAAACCTTTTAATCTTGAAGAGTTAATTCTTCGTGTGCAGAAATTGATTGAGAAGAACAAAAAGTTGCAGGATAAATCTTCCGTTGGAGATAATTATAGTTTTGGAAATAACACGATTGACTTCAAGGCCCAGGAGGCAATAACAAAGAATGGGGTAAAGGTTCAACTAAGCAAAAAAGAAAGTATGTTATTGAAACTTTTGATTGAAAATAAGAATGAGGTTGTACCCAGGGAAAAGATTTTGCAGGCTGTTTGGGGTTATAATGTTTATCCTACAACGCGAACGATCGATAATTTCATTCTCAATTTCAGAAAATATTTTGAAGAAGACAGCCGTAACCCTAAATACTTTCATTCTGTAAGAGGGGTAGGGTATAAATATGCAGAGTAGCGTTTAGGGATTTCTGCTATACTGATATTCTGTGTTGTGTCGAGTCCGGCACAGAAGCCGATTAAAGAAATGCTTGTTAGGTTATGCACCTTTGTTAGCTATATTAGATCGGCATGGAACTACAGATTATAGTGATAAAAGATGACGATATATCGTTTGCCAGTGTGGCAGAAAACCCACTGTCGTTCAATTGTGCCTCTTATGGTTGCTTTACTGTAAATATTTTTGCAAGCATTGTTTTGTCGCTTTTTCTATATAGTGTTGTTGTTGTCTTTATGGAATTGTCCGCGTTTTTAAAGTTATTTAACTCAAAAATTATTTTGTCTTCAGCGTTGCAGTTAGCAAAATAATTAATGTCACGCTGAGTTGTCTGTAAACTTTTGAGCCATTCAAGATTACCGAATTTCTTTATATAAAAATTACCTGTGCAAAAATCAGAAATGATTGGATAAGCTGCAAAGTATAAAAGGCCAACTCCATTAATTTCATAATAAGGATTGATCACATAATCACATTCAAAGAGTATTTCATCAGTAACAATAAATGTGAATTCAGGAAGCTTCCATCTGTCTATTAAGTTTTTTCTTAGTAAACGATAGTTACTCAAAAAATCCGGGATACCATTTAGTTCCTGAATATAATTTACTTTTTCAACAGGGTTACTCTTTTCAATTTTTGAATTATCATCTGATGAACGAACAGAAAAGGTTGTCATCAAATTTGCTTTGATGAAATTATTTCCACTTTCTCCATTTATTTGACTTAAATATGTAGAGTTACCGAATCTTTTTATGCTCCCCGAAAAATTAATCTTTTCATTTTCTTGAAATGATTTTAAATTAGTAAGTGAATAACAAATGCGAATAGACGTTGCATAAAGGCGATTTCCAATTTCATCTTTAAACTCAGATGATTTCTGTTCAATGCCGTCGCTTAATAACTTCCAGTGCAAATCTCCCAATTTTTTTAAAAGCCAATTTTCAGAAAGAGCGCTATTTGCCATTTGAGGCATTGTGATTTCGACGTGTTTAGAAATGGAAATATCCTTTAGTGCTTTTTCTTGAGATTCTACTCCTGAACTGTGAGAAATGAAATAATTCAGAGCTTCATTAAAGTATTAAAGCGAGACCAATCAGTGTCTGAAATCTCAAAACCAAAATGTTTCTCAAGAGCCACTCTGATAACAACAAGGTCTAAACTGTCAACGCCTGCGTCACGCGGTAGAATATCTAAATCTTTTTCAGTAATTGCTGGAACAGCTTGTTGAATGATTTTTAAATAATACTCTATCATTGAATATCATCACTCCTTACTATTGATTATTATAATGCCGGCAACGAGTTTATAATATCTATTTGTTGCAGGAAATTTTACTCCTACAGAAAGACTTAAAAAAACTTCTTTCACGCTTTCAAAAAAATCAGGATTCTTTTGGTATTTTCGCAAGAAAACGGGATCAGTAATTGATAAATCATAATTGAATCCATTAAAAGAAAAAACAAGCCTATGCTTGGGCTTATCAGGAAATTGTTCATTTGGTTTTTCAATTACTTCGAACGCGGTCGGCTTTATTAGCAGTAATGAATGATTTAATTTTGAAATTACCTCTTCTGACAAAGAATCATATCGTGTTGCAAAGACATACTTAGTGGTTTCACATAATCTTTCTATGTTTCTTTTATTAAAGGAATCCACTTTCTTTAGAGAATTAGTATCAAACAGAACATTTTCCGACTGATAACCTTCAGGTTTAGTTTTAGTGTTACTGATTTCAATAATATCCAAGATTTGAAAAGGTTCAGCAATTTGATTTGGGATTTCACCATGCGGCATATTACAGATTGGTCGTATCCATTTTGGCCGTCCGTTAACAATTATCGGATTATTTTGATTGTCTAACTCAATTCCTGCCAGACATCTTCCTCTTTCTTTAAAAGAATTTGCAAGACAAACTAATCGTATTGACATTGTGGCACTACTTGATTAAATGAATTATTTCAACTTCATTCTTTACATGCTTTAAATATTCAGCAAGTAATCTCCTGTGGCATTTTTCGGGTGTATGTTCGCTGCATAGGAGGCAGTTTTCATGGAGTTTTTCGATGTCTGTTTTTTGAGCAACTTTTCTCATGTCAAGGAGATTCAAATATTCTACCTCATATTCTTGCCATGTTATTTTTTTATCTCTATATCGTGACAATAATTCTTTTGTCGGAGCAAAGTCAATGTTATGTTCATAAGATATATCGCCTATTTCCTTTGCAAAAAATTTTAAATCTGGACCTTTTGCAAAACCTGAAAGCTGAGAAGTATTGTTTATTCTCGTATCAACTATTTTTTTTACTTGTGAGTTACTTAAAAGATTAAAAAATTTCTCTGCTGACTTGCCAGTAAAACCAATGGTATATAGTTTAATCATACTTTTCAGCGACTTCCTTTTTATAAGGTGAGAAAGCAATTTCTTTATTCCGTAACCGATACGCTTCCTTTATTTGATCGTCCTCTGATACATTTGGATTGAACATGTCTGGTTTTGGTAATTTTTTTTCATATTTTTTTAAAAGCTGCTTTTCAAGTTCTGCATTGCTTTTTAAAGATTTGTCTTTAAGAATATGTTTTACCTCAAACCCATCTTTTTCCAAAGCAATTGAAATCATTGAAAACCTATGACAATCAAAAGGATCACTTTCTGAACACATTAAAGCAATGGTAAAACCTTTGTCAATTCCTAGCCAAAGTCGCTCAACGCCATTTTTAAAGTTCCATGATTTACGGACTCTTTCAAAATCCACCTTACCATCTTCGTCTAATAAATCAGGATCAGTGTGTCGGGCGCCAAATTCTTCAGGAAAATGGAAATATGTAATTCCATTGTTTTTGAGAAAATTTGATAGTGGTTCCTGATTATACTGCGGATTATAAGAACTTGCCGCAAGACTTCTTACATCAATCAGGCAATTGACATTATGTTCTTTCAAAAGCTCTAAAAAATAGTCAAGCTGATGCGTTGAATGTCCGACTGTGTATATAATTGGTTTGCTCACTTTTTTTATTTGCAATTTACGATTTATTTGAGTCTTTATGCATGACACATAACCACGGATATCCCTGCGATTTATCCATAACTTTCAATGTCTGAAAGAATGTTCTGAGTATTTTCAAAAAGCTCTTTTTTATCAAGACCCATTTCTGCATTGGTGTACATTCCGATCTCGCATTGATGAATAATTTCTAACAGTTTATTGATCTTTTCCTGGTCAATTCCTTTAGTCATTAAAATACCCGACAACTCCTTTTTGATCATCCTGGGATTGCTGTTACTAAACCGGTCATTAAAATAATTCCATATACAGCGACCAAGGGCATCATAAAAAGTCTTGTCATCATGATTTAAAACTGTTCTTGCAGGCGTCAATATTTCCTGAACCGAAAGAAGTGATTTTACAGGCGGTTCGTATGCTCTTCTTTGGTTTTCAATTTTATCCTTTTTCCGCCTTTTTATTGCCCACATAATTATCCCGGTTGCCAGGGCAAAAAAGGCCAGCCCAATTAATAACCAATTTGAATTGCTATTTGATTTTAAAGGAACTGGTAAAACGCCGGATGATCTTCTATTTTTAGTTTTTGCACTAACAAAAATTGTAAAAGGTTTAGTCGAAACGGTTTTATATGTTTTTGTTTTCAGATTAAAAAAAGAAAAAGAAACAGAAGGAATTGTATAAAAACCGGGATGGTCACTGACAAAAATATATTTAAATTTTCGCTGACCTGCCAGGGGAACCTGTTGCTTATCAAATGTGTCTTTAACAGAAGGTTCAAAAACTTCAAAACTTCCGGGCCAGTTAATAATTGGGGCATTTACCCTTTGAAAATTTCCTGCTCCGTTTATTTCAACATTTAAAGAATCTTCTTCGTTTTTTAAAACTGAATCTTTCGAAACGAAGGCGTTTATAGCAAAACTTCCTACAGCACCCGCAAAAGTATCGGCGGGATTCTTTCCCGGCAACGGTCTGACATTGATAACAACGGGCTCACTTCTTATATTCATTTCATACATTTTGGCATCAGTCGAATTTTCTTTATCAGCGTTTTTATTATACATATTTTCACTGACAGCCTGTTTTGTTTTTTTGTTGATCTCATTTTGAGAAAATTCAACTTCATTTTCCAGTTCCATGGCGTCTATGGTGAACACACCCGCTTCTAACGGATAAAGCTGTACTTTTCTAACTGTGTGAACATCGAACCAATGTCCCTTCAATTTTTCTTCAGATTGCACTTTGTCATTTACTTCAATCATATCATATACGCTAAAGCCATAAAAACCGGGATTCTTAATGATATTCGATTTTGACTGAAGCCTTGAATATAATTTAAAGGTGGCAACAAGTGGCTCTCCAATAAAACACGTTTGCTTGTCGACAGTTAATCTCAAAAATAGATTCTCACGGATTTTTTTCATTGCGTCTTCGCCCGGCTTTAGAAAATAGGATGACTCATCAGATCCTTTTGCAGAAATAATTTTTATAAATACATCGTTGCTTTTTAAGATTTTCCCATTGACCTGGCAGGAAGCCCCCGGGATCTTAAATTTTCCTGTGTTTAAGGCGGCAAGGGTGAATACCACATTTTTATAAAGTATTGCCTGGTTGTTCGCTGCTAATTTTTTTCCGGAATATACATTTGGTCCTGTAACCAGCCGAAGGCCGGAAAATTTCGGGAAAGTAAAATCAGGATTGTTTTCTGCATTTTCAAGAATGTATTGAACCTGGAAAGATTCACCTTCGATGACTGGTCGTTGTGGCACGATAGTCCTGAAACTTACCTGTGAAAACGCGGACAAAAAAAATAAACAGGAAATTAATAAACACAAAATATAACCCGATCTGTTCATCTTAATAAAAATAAAAAACGAAAAGCAAAAAAAGCGATGAAAATGATGAAAGGATTTTTAATACTGTTTAACGAATGTCTCCCAATTGTGGCCGTAAGATTATTTCTTCTACGCAGGCTTGTGGCGAAAGCCGGGAAGCAGCATAGATCATTTTAGCGATATCTGCTGATTCCATAAACCTCTTTTCGTCAATTCCACTGGAAGCCCATGAATCTGTATATGCAGCACCGGGAAAAACCGTTGTGACTTTTATATTGTGAGATTTTAATTCTTCCCTGAGATTTACAGAAAATCCGCGTAAAGCAAATTTACTGATACTATAAGACCCGCCTCGCGGATATGCCTTCAATCCTGCAATAGACGACATATTGAAAATATGGCCGCTTTTTTTTTCGATCATAGCCGGCACAATTATCCGGGTAAGGTGATAGGCGCTGTACAGATTTGTTTCAATCATTTCTTCAAGTGCACCTTCTTCTTCATTATGAACATTAGAGCCAGCAAAACTTCCGGCATTGTTCACTAAAATATCAGGTGAGCAATTTTTTAAACACCATTGACCAAAGGCCTGGGCCTGTTCCTTCTTGCTTAAGTCATAAGGTTTTGCCCTGACGATTATCCCGGGATATTTATTCATTAATTCTTCAACCGCTTTGTGCAACCGGACCTCATTCATGGCAGTGATATAAAGATCATATCCGCCTTCTGCAAAAATTTCAGCGATCGCTCTTCCTAATCCTCTTGAAGCACCTGTAATAATAATGTTCATTGTTCTTTATTTACGAATAACAGCAAGTTAATCTAAATCTGAAATCATAATCTCAAATCGTAAATTGCAGAGTGAAGTACAGACATATTTTTTTCGATCTTGATCATACTCTTTGGGATTTTGAGACAAACGCGAGGGCTACCTTATTGGAGTTGCACGAAGCTCTGCGGTTGGGGGAAAGAGGAATAAATGATTTTGGACTTTTTCATAAAAACTATTTGGCCCATAACGAAAAACTTTGGGAACGATATCGTAACGGGTATATTAAACAGGAAGAACTAAGAGTAAAAAGAATGCGGCTGGCTTTGCTCGATTTCAAAATAGCGGATGAAGAGTTAGCAAAAGAGATGAGCGTTCGCTTTTTGGAATTATTGCCGACAAGAAATATTCTATTTCCTTACGCAAAGGAAATATTGCAATATTTAAAGAACAAGCAGTACATATTGCACCTGGTGACAAACGGTTTTGAAAAAACACAAAATAATAAGCTCATGTATGCGGGATTGAAGCCTTTTTTTAGTGAAGTGATAACCTCAGAAGGATCCGGCAGTTTGAAACCCAATAAGGAAATTTTTGAATTTGCTTTTCAAAAATGTTTTGCGAAGCCAGATGAGTGCATTATGATCGGCGATAGTGTTGAAGTAGACATTATTGGTGCAATGAATGCAGGAATTGACCAGGTGTATGTGAATCACCTCGGTATTGAACCGACGGTGAAACCGACGTATACAGTTAATTCTTTGAAAGAGCTGGAGAATATATTTTGAGAGGGTACAAGGTACAAGGTACAAGGATTCAAATATTATATCGTTGCTCATGGCTCATATTCAGATTACCACGTCGCAATCACAGTAACGCCACCTTTTGCGATATCACCAATTTTTACATTTAGTTTTACATCCGATGGCATGAGCACATCCACTCTTGATCCGAATTTTATAAATCCCATTTCCGCTGATTGTTCCACTTTTTGACCGACCTGTAAAAAATTTACAATTCTTTTAGCCAGCGCTCCTGCAATTTGTTTTACAAGAATTTCTTTTTCATTATTTCTATAAACTGTTGTGAACCGTTCATTGTCTGTAGATGATTTTGGATGCCAGGCCACCAGGTATTTTCCCTTGTGATATTTATTGTATGCCACTTCACCGGAAACAGGATTACGGTTTACATGCACATTCAGGGGACTCATGAAAATAGAAAGCTGCAAACGGCGATCGGTAAAATATTCATCTGCCTGGATCTCTTCAATGGCCACGATTTTTCCATCAGCGGGGGCAATAATGGAATTTTCATCGACTGTATAAACTCTTTGGGGAATGCGAAAGAAAGAGATAATGAAAATTAATAAGACAAGAGTTCCAAAAAAAATAAGCCAGCTTAGCCAGGGAGTATGAAAACTAAAAAAATAAAAGGAGAGGATATTAAAAGCCCCGAACAGAATAGTGCTCCATGCAATGGTTTTGTAGCCTTCCTTATGTATGGTCATTTCAGAATATTGAGGCGTAAAGGTAATAAATTGGCAAGTGTTGGTCGTGAGACGTGAAACGTGAGACGTGAGAGGAAAACGTGAGTTATTGCAGGAAGAAATAAACATATACCCAAACAAACGGGGTGGCTATAAGTAATGAATCAAACCTGTCTAAAAAACCGCCATGGCCGGGCATGATATGGCCGCTGTCCTTAACATTAGCCATTCTTTTGAGTTTGGATTCAAGAAGATCACCGAAGGTACCCGTAATTGAGACAATGGCAGCGAGTATCATCAAGGCATAGCTTAAAATTCCAAAATGAAAAACAAAATATGACAATAAAAAAATTACAACAATGCTCAAAACAATTCCTCCAATTGTTCCTTCCCACGTTTTCTTTGGGGAAATTTTTGACATCTGGGTTTTGCCGATTAACGAGCCGATTATATAGGCCATCGTATCATTTATCCAAAGTGATGCTATAATCGATGCGGGATAAAAATAGGGCGGAACTACAAAAACAGTATCATGTAAATGAATATCTGTTGTTGAAATTTGATCACCAAAAGAATAACGTTGTTTTGCGTAGAGGCTTATCAATAATCCTAAACTCAATGAAATATAAATAAACCCCAGTGCCAAAAGCCACTTCGCTCTGAGCGGTATTTTCTTGTTTTGAAAGAAAATAGCCGCAATACAAATGATTATAAAAAGGTAAAAAAGCCATTTAAAGTTAAATGAGCCATCTTTCGAACCTACATACATGGTATCATTAGGAAAACCTATGAGAAGAAACAATACAAACCCAATTGACATTAATACATATTTAATTGCAATATCAATTTTAGTATTGTAGATCTTTTCAGTCAACTTCAAGTATTCCCACCAACAGCCAAAATGAATGATTGAAAAAAGAGTAAGAAATGTCCAGCGATTGATGAGCAAACCGGCTAACATCACCACCACAAAAATGATAGCAGTCAGTGTTCTTGTTTTAAATGTTTGCCAGTTAAAAGCCATAAATCAAATTGAAGATTTTAAATGCTGAACAGAGAACAGAACCCTGAAGAGTGCGACGCAACGAAAGCTCAATAGTAATCCGGAAGCTGGTTTCATAAAATTATTTATTAATCTCCCAGGGTGTCTTGTCGCGAATATCTTCAAGGGATAAATCTTCCTCATCACGCCGTGGTGAAATTCTTTTTAAAACCGTGAGTAAAATGACCAGGAACGGCAACGCTGCTAATCCAATATAAATAAATGATACCGGCGTGTTCTCTTCGGCTGCCTGCTTTACCGATACAGAATGGCTAAAATAAAATTGTGAAACTGCGAATGCGTTGTTAGTGAAATGAGCCAAAATGGATAGCCAAAGACTTCCTGTGTAATAATATATCAAGCCAAGGATGACTCCTAAAAACATTCTTGGTAAAAATCCATAGAAAGAAAAATGAACAGCGCTAAACAGGATGCTTACAATCAATATCGAAAGCCATGGTTTTTTTGTTGAGCGTGTTAAAAAATTTTGAAGTCCGCCGCGAAATAACGATTCTTCACAAAGAGCCGGAAGAAAAGCCATGACAGCCAGGCCTACTAAATAATCCTTAAAATCTTTTAATTGCATAATAGCCTGCACCTGGTTATTATACTCATCTTCCAAATTTTGAAAAGAAATTTTCCATGATGCAGGAACAGGAACATGCTGGTTGAAATAACCCAGCAAGGTAGATGAAAATAAAGCCAGGAACATGATAGTAAGAACAAGTACAATTTGCGGCCAATTAAATTTTTTTGTAAATCCCAATAATTTATACGGCTTCCGGTTAAGCAAAAAAGCAGTGGCGATTGCAGGAATAAGAAAACCAAATAGGGTACTAACGGTCTGCACTACTTTAAATGCATTACTATAAGCCGGGTTTCCTAACTCGTCTTTCATATCCATTATACTTTTTCCCGTCATGCTGCTCCAAATCGGCACGCTGATAAGAGTACCGATAAAAAGGCCGCCAATGGCAAATGCAATAACTATAAAAAAGCCTGCGGTATATGAAATACCTTTTGAATTGCTATCGTACATAGATTGAGTTAAATTTACAGGCTCAAAAATAGCCACCAATTAAATAATTAATAATTATTAATTCATCGATGAGTGAATGGTTAAGATCGGAAACATACAATTGCCTGGTTTTCCCCTGCTGCTTGCACCTATGGAAGATGTGAGTGATCCGCCGTTCCGCAGTGTATGCAAAGTAAATGGTGCGGACCTTATGTTCACAGAATTTATTTCCAGTGAAGGTTTGATCCGTGATGCTATTAAAAGCAAACAAAAGCTCGACATCTTCGATTATGAGCGCCCTCTGGGGATCCAGATTTTTGGCGGTGATGAAGAAGCCATGGCCATGAGCGCAAAAATTGTTGAAGCAGTAAATCCTGATCTTGTTGATATAAATTTTGGGTGCCCGGTAAAAAAAGTTGTTACCAAAGGAGCGGGTGCCGCAGTATTGAAAGATGTTGACACAATGGTTAAACTCACCGAGGCTGTGGTGAAATCGACCTCGTTACCTGTTACGGTAAAAACAAGATTAGGCTGGGATGAGCATGCAAAAAATATCGAAGAGGTAGCTGAAAGATTACAGGATGCCGGTATTAAAGCATTAGCTATTCATGGAAGAACAAGGGCACAGCTTTATAAAGGTGAAGCAGACTGGACATTGATTGCAAAAGTGAAAGATAATCCACGGATCCATATCCCGATCTTCGGCAATGGCGATATTGATTCTCCTGGAAAAGCATTGGAATATAAAAATCGCTATGGAGTAGATGGAATAATGATCGGCCGCGCGGCGATCGGTTATCCCTGGATATTTAACGAGATCAAACATTTTATTCAAACAGGCGAATATTTGCCTGTTCCAACTATTGAGCAACGGGTAGAGGTAATTCGTCAACATCTGCATCGATCCGTTCAGTGGAAAGGGTTAATACCCGGCATCAATGAAATGCGCAGGCATTATACAAATTATTTAAAGGGGCTTCCTAACATAAAGGAATACCGCTTGAAGTTGGTTACTGTAAGACTGACAGAGGAAATTGATGAAGTTCTGGACGAGATCACAAAAGTTTACTCAGGTTATCAGTTTGACAAAAGAAAGATTGATATGGAAGCAATGGCGTATAGTTGTGGATAGGCCGTTGAAAAATTTCGAAATTAGAAATTTAAGTTAGCTTGATCCTCATCGTTCTCATTAATCCATAGATAGAAATAATGGTCCACGCTGCCTCGAGGATCACAAAAGGCCAAAAGTTTATCAGTAAGGCGGCATAACAACTCAGTGCTCCGCCAATACTATTCAATACATAAAACAATTTTCCGTTTACCGGGGTGTATTTCATTGTATTTAAAAAATAAGCAAATAAAATAAGGCCTACTCCAATCGTACCCATGAGATCATTGTATGTCATAAATAAAAATTAAGCGATCCTGATAAACTCATATTTTTCCTTTATATGCAGATTGAAAAATTTCCCCGATGAACCTCCGCCTGATACGTCCTTGTAATATTTTTTCCAAACTCTTAAAGGAACTTCTAAGTAATGATAAACTCTCCTTGTTTTAAAAGGAGAGTATATAGCTGTTAGACCACAATGGCTAACTATATACAAGTTGGGACAGTGCCCATATAGGTTAATTAGAGAGATGTATCCATCTTTCTTTCATAAGCCAATAGTTTTTTTCTCTAATAAAAAGCGATTTTACGTCTTCGGATTTTATACTAACAGAAAAAAATTTAAAATACTTATTGCCTGCACTTGCCAAAAGAACTCCGTTAATATTTGTAAGAAAATGCCATGAATATGCTGTATCCGAGGGAATGTCACTGCTATACCATGAAAAAAGAATGTAATTGTTCCCATTGAGAGAAAATAGGTCGACAAGATGAGTGGGGTCGGTAGAATCTCCCTCCTTATCCGCAAATAAAAGGGTGGCAAAAATAGGTTTATTATCATTATTAAGACCAAGGTGAGTGTAATAATCTATCCAAATTGAATCGTTTTTAAACTTTTGAATAGTAGTGTCGTTTAGGGCTTTTTGCTGAAACTTGTATAATTCCTGCCCATCCACATTAATAAATAATATCAATGGGACTAACCACAGCATTTTTGTCATATACGAAGGTTTATTTTAAGCATCTTTAATTATTTCTTTTTTCAACCTTTTGGGCTTACCCCCTTTCTTTTCAGGTTGAACAGATACTTTACCTCCAGTTTTTTTATCGTTTCCTTATCAGCTATTTTGTTAACTTTGAAAAACACGAAAGCCCCTTTTGGGGCTACCTTTTGAAGTAGGAATAGCGCCAACCATTCCTGCCTCTAACTTACTCCTATTATTTTCTAATAGTAAAGTGAGACAAATTTACTAAAGATATTCTTTTGTCCAAAAAAACTTTACTATGATATTATCCCATAATGATATTGTCGCTGCCGTAAACAAAAAGGATATTATAATAAATCCTTTTGAAGAAAAGCAACTTCAGCCGGCTTCATATGATCTAAGGGTCGGTAAATATGGTGCTACAACAAGTAAAAAAGCCAAAGTCGATATAGAAAGACAAGGATATTTACTTTTAGAGCCGGGTGACTTTGCTGTAGTTGAAGTTTTTGAAGAATTGACCCTAAGCAACTCGTATGCCGCAAGATTCGGATTGCGGTCAAAATATGCAAGAAAGGGATTAATTGCAACAACTGGAACGCAAATTGACCCTGGATATAATGGTATATTAGTGATTGGGATTACAAATTTGACTCCACGTCCCATATCATTGCCATTCAAGGATGATTTTGTTACAGTCGAATTTCATAAGCTTGAAAATCCTGCAACTCATCCATATAGTGGCCCATATCAAAATAAAAAAGGAATAGGAGCTGAAGAAATAGAAGCCATAGTAGAAAGTGAAGGAATGGCATTATCGGAAGTTCTTACTACGCTGCGTTCGTTAAGTTCTAATGTTGGAGCACTTACCACTGACGTAACGAAAATGACAAGTGATTTAAAAAGTCTTAAATGGTTTATAGGTGTACTGGTCGCTGTTTTAGCTATCCTCGTAACAATAATCCTTATTGTTAAATAAAATCTTTCACATCAACTTTAAGAACATCAGCAATACTTTTAAGAGTAAGAATATGCACGTTTCTTTTACCACATTCCAGTAGGCATATATTTGATTCATCAATACCACATAACCGACTTAGACGATCCTGTGTTATTCTTTTAGCTTTTCGGATAGCTTTAATTCGCATACCCATTTGTATAAGGTAAATATCGTCTCTCATTCGTTTGCTGTTAATTCTTTATATTTTAATGTTCCTGCACAGTTAGTCAAAGCATCCGCAAACCGTTCATCTTGGAATAACTCCCTGCGATTATACCTGAAAGCTGATTCATTGCAGTAGCGTTGTAAATGCTTAGGAGTAACTGAATGATGTATGCCGTTAATCTGTTTCTTCAAAATATTCCAAAAGCCTTCAATACTATTCGTGTGTATTAAAATTTCTTCTCTACGTACATATTCCTTTTCTCTATGGTTTACTTTTCTGTGATTATAGTTTAAATGAAGTTCATTAAATGCATGATGTTCGTCAGTTACAACAATACTGTCAGGTGCTACAAATTCTTCAATAGTTTTAGTAACGTTGTCAATACTTGTATCCGGCACAACCTTAGTCTTAGCTTTCCCTTTACGTTGCACAGCACCTAAAACCATAGTCTTGTTGCCAGTTCCTGCTCTTACTTTTCTTTTATTTGCGTGCTTGTTAGTTTCACTTCCCCCGATATACGAATGGTCTACTTCGACAATCCCATCCAATAATTTAGGTGCGTTATCTGTCAGCATCTTTCTAATACGGTGGTTTAAGTGCCAAGCGGTTTTTTGAGTTACACCTAAAAAGTTGGCAAGTTGCAAGCTGCTTATTCCTTTACTATGAACGGCCAAAAAATACGTCGCTAAAAACCATTTAGTCAAAGGAACTTTTGTGTTTTCATAAATCGTCCCAACTGTTACGCTAAATTTCTTTCTGCATTCTTTCTCACGGCATTTAAAAATCTTGCCATTGCTGAAACGACAAACATTTATAGAGCCGCAAAAGGGACAGGCCGGTGTACCATTCCAACGCTGTTGCTCTAAATACTCTCTGCACTTTTCATCAGTGCTAAATTCCTTTTGAAAGTCTAATATGTTTTTGAATGTTTTCATGTGTTACATTGTCTTACGACATGGTTAAAAAAAATTATTTCTTTTCTTTAGTTGCTTTTTCAAGAAGATACTCGATATAGTTGCTAAGAGTGCGATGTTCTTTTGCAGCCATAGCCTCTAATTTCTTTTTCAGTTCTTCGCTTGTCCTGAATGTTATTGTAGTGCTTTTATTGTCTTTGTTTACCGTCATTGTGTAAATATACAAAGTCTTACAATGTAGGACAAATATTTTGACAACTATTTTTTGTTAATTTTGGGCATGGCTCAGGAAAAGAAGAAATCGGCTAAAAGGCTTCGGAGATATTCCATAGTATAATGAAAGCCTCTGTAAAAGGCAATCCTAAGCCCTTAAAAAAGGATAAAAAAAAGAAATAGACTTATTTTGTACCTTTGTAAAAGGAAATCCCCGCAGCACTCCTTACGTCTAATGAGGAACTCCTAATGAGGGAGCGGTGCTGCAAGGCAAGTGCCGCATGATTTGATGGCACGCTTTCCTTCATCTATAAAATTTTAGCAAATTTTACTTCGGGAAAGATGTCCATCTTTCCCTTTTTTATGTCGACTCCGCAATGATCTGTAACTGCTCTACCTGTTTCTGAAGTATGTTTACGTCCTTAACCGTTATATCTTTCGGATATTCCAAGTAAGCCGTTCTACCATTAGTAAGCCTAATCGTGATTTTGTCAGAATTTACCATAGATGGTATTTCTAACGTGCGATGCGCTTGTTGCGGAGGAATATTGTTCTCCTTGATTTTATCTTTATGATTATTATCTACTAAATTATTGCCGGTTTCGATTATCTTGAAGTTAGGATCACCAACCGCCTGGTTGAAGTTCAAAATCCCGTTTTCACCCAATGCTTTACAAAAGGTCGCATTTTCTATGAACAATTTAGCGGCTTCAGGAGCAGCTTTCTCTGCAATATTGTGATACCTGATTAAATGGGTTACTAATTCTGTTGGTATTGCATGGCCATCGAACTTATCAATTAAATCTCTATATAGTTTAGGCGATTGAAAGGCATTTAACCATAGCTTGGGCTTTTCGGCCTCAAAAGCGTTTCTCAATGATCTAAAAAGGTCTGAAATTTTATAGCTCCCCCGCTCTTTACTGAGAAAATCAAATTGAGCAGCACAAGATACTTCCCTCTGTTTATTATGCGACTTCGTTTTGAAGATTGCACCAACATCATCTCTGGTTATTGATCGATTTGTTGTCGGGAAATTTTTGAATATTTCTGAAACAAAATCGAATGACTCTATAAGAGTGAAATTTGGATAAGCTGCACTCCTATCCACAATTTTTTTCGTCTTATAATCTGGCTGCGCAGACTCCAAAATGGCTTCTTCGGTCATCTTTAAAATTTTAGCACCACAAAACTACAGGTTATTCCATATTTTGAAAAAATTATTTTTTAAGATACTTTGATATATCTATAACATCATTGATAATCAACGAGTTTATAATTTAGAATATGAATTTACAATACCATTAAAAGTAAATAATAGGGAAAATTTATGTTTTTGCCAAAAAATTGCTAACAATGTGGATAAATTGTTGGTGAAACAAATTTGTGTGATTACCTTTGTGTCTTGAACGCCCCGCTATATTCTCAGAAATATAGCTCTGCTGCCTCTGGCAGCATTCTTTTTTTTTACCTTTACCCATCATGAAAAGGGTTATTTTCTACTTTGACGGTTTTAATCTTTATAATGGATTAAAAACTAAATGCATATCCGCACCTGAGTGGAAAAAATATTATTGGTTAGACCTCGTTAAATTCTGCCAACAATTCACATCCCAAAATCAAAATCTTGTATCTGTCAAATATTTTTCTGCGCCACCACTCAATATAGGTAAAAGAGGACGGCAAGCTGCTTTTTTGTCGGCAAACAGAATTTTAAATCCAAGTGTTTTCAGGGTTTTTAACGGGAAATATTATAAGAAAAATGTTTTTTGCAAGTTATGTTCGGGAACATTTGAGCAGCCCGAAGAAAAAGGAACAGACGTCAGCATATCTGTTCAAATGTTATTAGATTGTTTTAATGATCAAGTAGATAAATTAGTTTTGGTGACAGCCGACAGCGACTTGATCCCAGCACTTGAAGCAATAAAGTCACAATTTCCAGCAAAGCAAATTAAAATATATTTCCCTCCGTTACGAACATCGGCAGAATTGCTAAATAGATTCCGCCCTGTGGTTTTTTTAGAAAATAATAAGGATAAGTTTGATGCCGCAGTAATGCCTGACACAGTAACTGTTGGAAATAACACTTACACAATACCAGCTACCTGGAAATATCCGCCGGTCAGCCCCGCAACAATTTCTCCAGCAACAACCCCATAGTTTTAAACTTATTCAAGATGGCAAAAGCAAATAAAAAATCAGCTAAGAAGGCATCAGAAACATTTCACAACATAATGAAAGCATCTGTTAGCAATAACCAAAAACCGAAAGAAAAGAAGAAGAAAAATAAATGAGATATAAAAATCTGACTTAAAGACCAATGCTTTTTATGAGATATATTTTATTTCTTTTAGTGTTCTTTTCTGTCAAAGTTTTTGGGCAGGATAAGGTAGTTAATCTTAAAGTACAAGCGATAGACATTAAAGCCAAAAAAGAGAATAACGAATGGTCTGATTGGACTGATGGTGGTTTAAGTGCCGAGATAAAGCTCACTATCAATTATACTGCAAATGTTTTAACGTGGCAGCAAAAAAATAAAGGCAGCGAGAAGTGGGAATATACAACCTACCAAATAATTGATAAAAGACAAGACAATACTTATTATGAGGATTTTAAGATTTCTTTTCTACACTTAACATTAAAAAAAGATCAATGGACTGAAAGGGATATTCTTTGTTTCAGGAATTGCGACAACTGCGCTGACTATATTCTAACTACACACACTGAGCCTACGTCTAACATTCAGTTTCGTTATTTATTGTCAGAAAAATAATTTTATTCTTTAACGGTGGTCTAACAGCTATATACTCTCCTTTTAAAACCAATTTCCAGTTCTCTATTTTCAGAATGATATTTTAAATAGAGTGTAGTGCCTGATCCGGGTGTTGGAAGATAATTTCCTGCCATTAAAAAAGCGTTGAAAATTTCATGCCTGAATAATTACTGATCGATTGCTTTTTTTACCTCATTGCTTAGCGGAGAAACAGCGGGATCAAAATAATTTGTCAAAACTCCCTGCTCATTAACCAGGTATTTGGAAAAATTCCATGATGGTTGTTTATTATTCCAACCGTTTTTTGCTTTATCAGTCAGCCATTGAAAAACCTGCTGTTGGCTGGCTCCCTTTATCACACTGCCTTTTGTGGCGAGTGGAAAGGTTATACCGAAATTTAATTTGCAGAATCGGGCAATTTCTTCATCACTTCCTTTTTCCTGTTCTCTAAAATCGTTTGCAGGAAAACCTACGATGGTTAATTTGTCCTTTTCATCTTTGTATAATTTTTCCAGGTCCCCGTATTGAGCAGTAAATCCGCAGTTACTGGCTGTGTTGACAAGCAAAACTTTTTTTCCTTTCAATTCTTCAAATTTTAATTCCCTGCCATCATTGAGTTCTACTGACAGATTGTAAAATGACTCAGCCGGCTGAACGTTTTTATTATTAGACAAAACTTTAGAGTCTTTGCCAAATAATTTTTTATATCCTGTAAGAACAGGATAAACAGCTTTTAAAAATTTTTGTCTTACGGTCATGTTACCTGAATTAATATTTGCGATTTCTACATAACCCCAGAAAGTAATAGCTACTAACAGGATAACAATTAATGGGCGTATTAGTTTTCGATATTTATTTTTTGCTTTCAAAATTAATAAGGTGAATAAAGAAAACGTGGGTTTGTAAAAATTACCTCACTACCTTTTTAAATAACCACAATTTACCTTTAAAAGGAGGATACCTGATGTTGGGATCAAACCACGTGGGAGTTTTCATTACAGCTTTACGGTGACTGAAAGTTTCAAAGGAGTTTTTTCCATGGTACTCGCCGATGCCGCTATTACCACGACCTCCAAATGGTAGATAATGATTAGTCAAATGCCAGCTTGAATTATTGACACAGCTGCCCCCTGCCGGAATTTGTTCCAGCCATTGCTTTTCTTTTTTACTGCTTGCTGTGTAGACATAAAAAGCGAGAGGATTTGGATTTTGATTGATAACAGTTTTTGCCTCCTCGAAATTTTCAAAAGGAATAACGGGAAGAATGGGACCGAAGATTTCATCTTTCATTACAGGTGCGTCCGGCAAAATATTTTCAATGATTGTCGGCTCGATAAATAGTTTTGAAAGATCGTGGCCGCCTCCATGAACAATAGTTCCATTGTCCAAATAGCTTATCAACCTGTTGAATTGTTTTTCATTAATGATCTTGCAATAGCTGTAATCAGCAGAAGGATCTTCGGAAAAAAAATTAATGAGCGTTTCTTTTAATGCAGTTATAAATTTTTCCTTTACGGTTTTGTGCACCAGCACGTAGTCGGGTGCTACACACATTTGCCCGGCATTCGAAAATTTCGTCATCGCTATGCGCCGGGCCGCTACTTTAATATTTGCATCACTCTCCACTACACATGGACTTTTGCCGCCTAATTCCAATGTAACGGGTACTAATTGTTCAGCAGCCATTTTATAAATAATTTTTCCAACAGTGGTACTACCTGTATAAAAAACGTGATCGAACCTGAAATGATTCATCATCGCAGGGACAACCTGGGCTCCATCACCTTCTGTGAATAAAATATATTCACCGGAAAAATTTTCTTCGATGATCTTTTTCATTGCCCCCGATGTTGCCGGTGCAAACTCGCTTGACTTTAATACAACGCAATTGCCGGCAGCTATAGCACCCACTAATGGTGTGAATAATAATTGTAATGGATAATTCCAGGGACCGATAATAAGAACAACTCCCATTGGTTCTTTCATCACATAGCTTGAAGAAGGAAGGTTAACTAAATTTGTTTTTACCTTCCCGGTCTGCATCCATTGCCGTAAATTTTTCAGTGCGGAATTAATTTCACTAATCAGGAATCCTGTTTCAGTCACCCAACTTTCCTCAGGGCTTTTTTTTAGATCAGTATACAAAGCATCATGCAATTCTTTTTCATGTTGCAGAATAGCTGATCTCAGCTTTTGTAACTGTTTTTTGCGGAATGCATACGACCTTGTATTGCCACTGTTATAAAATTTTCTCAAGCTTTGCAGCTGGTTAACCAAGATATCTGCCGACATATTAATCATTTACTAAAAGTAAGTTAGTTGAAAACTCTGAATCCTGCATTCTTGATCCTTTATTCTATACCAGTTGGCATAATTGCTGCGAAATAAATTTTATATCCTGTCTCATCAAACTAAAATATTTACTTATGGCAAGAGCAAATAATAATAAGAGAAAGACTTCCGGTCGTGGACGCGGCAATCAAACTAATCAACCTTTCTCCCGTCGTAATAAGCACCAAAGGTCCAATCATAATAAAAGACAAACTGGTGGTTGGCCTCCCGACTCACAAGAACCAGCATCAAATCACGACGTTGATAGTAACAGGAGTTCTGAACCCGGACAGGAAGTAAAGCCTTTTCAAGCAGGTGAAAGAACATTCGATATTTTGGTTGATAGCGTTCCCTACATGGTAAAAGCAATACCATTTAAATTTAATGGTGAAATACGTTATAATGTAAGCTTCAATGGAAGTCCGGAACACGTGTTTACCTGGGATTCAAGCCTGGGACAACTTAGAGCTATCGATGATGATTCTTCAACTATGCCCGATAACCTGGAGATGGCTATTTCAGAAAAATTACAATCGATAAAGTAAGAAAAATTTATTGCAGGAATCTTAAGAGAAACTTATATGTTGTCATGCGAAGTATCAATGCTGGTTACTTAACGTAACTTTAGGTACATAGTTATGAAAAAGTTTTTTTTACTGCTGATACCGATTCTTTTTATTGCCTGCAGAAACAATCCTGTAAAGACAACACCGATTGCTGGTACGCGTATTGTAAGATCGGGCCTTAATTATCCATGGGAGATCATTTGGGGAAAGGATGATCATATCTGGATGACAGAGCGGGGTGGCAAAATAAGCCGTATTGATCCTGCAACCGGCAACAGTACATTTTCTTTCACGATTCCTGATGTTGTATCAAACAATGAAGGGGGCTTGCTGGGAATGGCACTGCATCCTGACTTTGCGCAAAACGGGTTTTTGTATGTTGTGTATGATTATCGTAGTAATGGAGATTATAAGGAAAAATTGGTAAGATATATTTACTCGAATAACACTTTGAAAGATCCAACGATTCTTTTAGATGGCGTGATTGCAAATAGCAATCATGATGGCTCAAGGTTATGGATCACAAATGAAGCTAATCCTAAAATTTTTATGACCACCGGCGATGCTCTTGATCAAAGCCTGCCACAAAATAAAAATGCGCTCAATGGAAAAGTGCTGCGTTTAAATCCTGACGGAACAATACCGGCCGACAATCCTTTTCCTAATAATCCCGTATGGAGTTATGGGCACCGCAACCCGGAGGGATTAGTTATGGTAAATAATATTTTGTATGAGTCGGAACATGGGCCCGATATTGAAGACGAAATAAATATCATTGAAGAAGGACGTAATTATGGCTGGCCTGATGTAAAAGGTCCTTGTGACGGGTCGGAAGAATCTTTTTGTAAGACACATAATGTCAAAGAACCAATATGGAGCAGCGGAAACAGCACCATTGCTGTTTGCGGACTTGATTATTATAATAATGACCTGATCCCTCAATGGAAAAATTCTTTATTGATGATGACGTTAAAGAACAGCAGCATCAGGCAAATGAAATTGAGTAATGACGGCCTTTCCATTGTTCAGACACAAACCTTTTTCAAAGATCAGTGGGGACGCCTGCGTGATCTCTGCATTTCTCCATCCGGCAAAGTGTATGTATGTACAAGTAATGGTGAAAATAATGATGTGCTGGTTGAGATAAGTAAACTGTGAAATGAATAATGAGTGGTGAGTGATGAGTCTGCTATTAATCACTGCTGCCCACTCACTGATTTTCTCCATACAATTATTCTCCATATCACTTCTCCTGATAATAATGCGCCCAGGGCAAATAGTGCGGGGGTCAACATTTTGCTTTCTATTGAAAGTGCACTACTGAGGGCAATACCGTACACGGCTATTGGTAGTAAAGCAAGGATACATAAGCCAGCCACATTCAATGGAATTTTGAATGGCCGTTTTTCCAGGGGAAATTTGATCCTGAATTTAATGAGACTGATAAATTCAAGTAATAGTGCTCCTCCATATAGTGTTATATCTATAATTATAAGGTCACCAAAGCTCCATAGGATCATTCCGCTTACAATGACTGCGCTGATAATAATGGATAGATAAGGAGTATTATACTTTCGATGAAGCGAATGAAGTTTTTGGGGAAGAAGATGATCATCTGCCATTGCCTTAGGTACCCTTGATATGGAAAGCAACACTGCCGAAAATAAACCCAGCGTACTGGCCATTCCGCCTATAGCAATTATGATTGCCAGCCATTTTCCACCTACCATTTTTCCCAGTGCAGGGAATCCCTGTTCGTGCAACAACGAAAGATCAATTCCTGAAGACAATGCAATCGTTACAGCGACGAAGTAAACGACGATAGTTAATACAAATGCCATAGCGATTGATGTGAGATATGTTTTTACCGGTTTATTTACTTCGTTTGCATATGTAGTTATATTATCCCAACCGATAAAATTCCACATCACAGTATACAATCCCATACCAAGCGACGAAAATCCAATTCCCTTCAATGAAAGCGAAGGAAGCTGAAATGACGCGTGAGAAATATGAGTTCCAAAAAGAATGAAAAATGGCAATACAACTGCCACGCTAAGCAGCATAGAAATTCTTCCAACAGGCACGATACCCAAAATATTAAAGCCGGCGCCCAACCAAATAATAATAAGACATACCGGAATTTTGTATTGAGCTATTTCAGGGAAAAAGAAAGATGCGTACTCAACAAATAGTACAGGATAGATTGCGAGGTCAACAAAGGTATACAACCAGGTCCACCAACCTTCATACCAGGCCCACCGAATGCCGAGTGCTCGTTTTACCCATTGATAATATCCTCCGGCAACGGGCATCATACTGTTCAATTCCATCACCATAAGAATTGTTGGCAGATCCCAAAATAATGGTGTGAGTAGTAGCAAGAGCAAGGCTCCGTGTTTGCCCCCGTATGTTAGCAAAGGCTCTAAACCATAAGGTCCTCCTGAAACAGTGAGAAATATAACAGCAGCCAGCGGTAGTATTTTTAATCTCTTATACGATGAACCTGTTCGGAACATGGCATAAAAATATCCTGATTTATTGAAGCTCCAAGTAAAACTGAAAGAAGATTAAACCAGGTAAATGATGCATACGACAATTCTATTGCATATTAATACGGCACAATCTTTACAGTAATTATTTAAACCCTAAACTATGGAACAGGATAAGAAAAATAAAATGAAGAGCAAAAACAGCCATTATGAATATCCTTTGCCCGGTGAAATTAGTCCTCAGCAAAAACAACAAAACA
>Ga0207106_1029_pt1 | contig 35399 bp, 38 predicted proteins | sample Alteio_BWMinHeat_78_FD_153535 | JGI IMG/M metagenome (GOLD analysis project Ga0207106, IMG submission 153535) | Enriched cells from forest soil in Barre Woods Harvard Forest LTER site, Petersham, Massachusetts, United States -... | ecosystem: Environmental > Terrestrial > Soil > Temperate forest >...
GTAAATTGCTGCTCTATGGAAAAGAAAACGATCATTTCTGTAAAAAACCTTGTTAAGCATTACGGAAACTTTGAAGCGGTAAAAGGGATCAGCTTTGACGTTTACGAAAATGAGATCTTTGGAATGCTTGGCCCAAATGGCGCCGGCAAGTCAACTACATTAGAAATTATTGAAACTTTACGGGAGAAAACCAGTGGAGAAGTTTTTGTCGATGGATATAATCTCGACAAGGAGCCGGACGAGATCAAGAAAATTATAGGGGTTCAGTTACAAACAAGTGGTTACTATCCGGGATTAAATTTGGTTGAATTGATTGAACTTTTTTGTGGTCTTTATAATAAAGATATGGAGCCAATGGAATTGCTGGAAATGGTAAATCTTACAGAAAAAGCAAAATCACAATTTAAACAACTGAGCGGTGGTCAAAAACAAAGGTTTTCCGTTGCAACTACTTTAATTAATGACCCTAAAATTATTTTTTTGGATGAGCCTACAACCGGGCTTGATCCGCAAGCGAGAAGAAGTTTGTGGGAGTTAGTAAAAACTATTTGTGGCAAAGGAACTACCGTAATCATTACTACTCATTATATGGATGAAGCAGAATATTTGTGCGATCGAGTAGCCGTGATCGATTCAGGAAGAATTATTGCCCTGAACAGTCCTGACCAGATGATCGATGACCTGGTCGCCACAGGTTTTGAAAGACCAAGAGAAGTGAAAAAGGCAAATCTTGAAGATGTATTTATTCATTTGACGGGACATTCATTGAGGGAAGAATAAGATGATGACTCATGGCTAAATTGTTTGATAGTTATATTGTTAAATAGCTATTAACAATTTAACAATATAACCATATAACATACAACAATTGACTTTATGCATACAACAGTTATTGACCCACGTTTTCCAATTGGTAAATACGAACCGCAACCATTTTCGATTGAACAAAAAGTTGAATGGCTTGCTGATTTAAAATTTCTGCCTTTTTTATTGGAAAATTCCATCGAGAATCTGGATGAGTCGCAGCTACATACTCCCTATCGTGAAGGAGGCTGGACGGTTCACCAGGTTGTGCATCATATTGCCGATAGTCATATGAATGCTTATTGCCGGTTTAAGCTGGCGTTAACGGAAGAAAACCCAACTATAAAACCATATGATGAAAAACTTTGGGCCGAGATGAATGATGTACAGAAACTTCCTATTAATATTTCTATCACTTTATTACATGCGCTGCATCTCCGTTGGTATGAAGCGTTAAAATATGTAACGGATGATGAATGGAATAATCGCACTGTTTTTCATCCTGAACATAAAAAAACAATGCGGCTGTGGACCTTGCTGGGTAATTATGCCTGGCATGGCAAGCATCATGTGGCGCATATCACTTCACTCAGGGAAAGAATGGGTTGGTAATACTTTTCAATATTCAATGGTCAACTAACAATGCTCAATTGAATATTGAATCCAGATAGCTATCGGAAGAAAATTGAGCATTGATTATTTTTTCATGAAGTGGAAAATCCTTTCTTCAGAATATCTTTTCAAAGATCTATGGTTCACTGTTCGTAAAGACAGATGTGAAACTCCCGATGGTAAAATTATTGATCCTTATTATGTGTATGAATTTCCAACCTGGGTCACTGCACTGGCATTAACCGGAGATAAAAAAGTAATAATGGTGCGGCAGTACCGGCATGCTATCGGGGATGTTTGTCTTGAGATCCCCGGCGGATGCGTAGATGATACAGATAAAAATTTGCGGGAAGCTATTGCACGTGAATTGCTTGAAGAAACAGGATATTCTTTCAGGGAATTTAATTATATAGGGAAAATTTCTCCAAATCCGTCTACAAACAATAACTGGATGCATATGTTCCTGGCCACGGGTGGTGAAAAAACCCACGACCAGAAATTAGATCATAATGAAAATATAGAAGTAGAGATATATACTATTGACGAATTGAAAACTTTTATAAAAGAAAATAAGATCGTACAGGCTATGCATGTAACCTGTATTTTGTACGCGCTTGAAAAATTAGGTGAAATAAAATTTTAGTCAGTAACGATTACGATTGCCACTAAATTTATTGTAGCCGCCTCCGCCGCTTTTGTTTCCCGGACGAAAACCACCGCCACCTCCACTACCACCGCGATAACCGCCTCCACCACCACTTCCACCGGCGCGATCTTCTGCAGCCTTTACAACAAGAGGTTTTTTACCAAGAGAAATATTATTGAGTCCTTCAATAGCTTCTTTTGCTTCCGATTCCACGGGCATTTCTACAAAACCAAATCCGCGGCTTTTACCCGTCTCTTTATCAATGGCTACTTTAGCAGAGTTGACTTTGCCGAATTTCTCAAATATTTCTTCCAGCTCGGCATCGTCTAAGTCGTATGGCAGACCGGCCACGAAAATGTTCATTGAAGATGTTTTTATAAAGTTAGAACTTATGATGGTAATATAGCTAATAGTTTTCACCTAATTGTGAATAACCGAAAAAAATTTCAAGGGTTTTTTAGTGTGATATTTACTGCTGACAAAAACATTATCATGGATGTGTAAAACAACCTTCATAATTCTTTTTGTTTTTAATTCGATCAAAGCCCGGACCGACCGAACATTGTCCCGGAATTGCAGTGGCATGTATGGCACAGACAATCCAACGTATGATAGATGTAATTTTTTACATTACGATGACTTTGCAAATACCGGGATAAAAAAATTTGCCTGCGATATACGGATCCACACTCCGGACAGCCTATCATTATATTGAAGTCTGGCAAAATAACCGGGTTCATTTACAATGATGAAATTGAAGAGATAAAAACCGCCCTGAAGAATTCTCTCCTCGTTATGATTGTGAAGATTGGAAATCCCGAAAAGAAGATTGCAAACAGTAGCAAGCTAATTATTGGGAATTATTCTTCACATTGCAGTCATGACTTCATTCTTCTCTTTCCACAGAGATTGTACATTCACCAACCAAAGCGGCTAATGCTCCCACAGCAGCGAGTACAGGCGCGAGCACAGCTCCTACAACACCGATCGTTAGCGGAAAGGTCATCAGCTCTTTTCCATTCTTATCTTTAATGGTGATCTTCCTGATGTTACCTTCTTCAATAAGTTCTTTTACTTTTTTCAGCAGTTGCTCTCCATGAATCCTGAAACTTTCTGTTCTCTTTGCCATAATACCTCCGTGAATTGAACCTAAGTTCATTTTTAAATTTTAAAATAAATATGAGGGCTATCAATTTTTTAAATGAAGCTGCCCATTTATTCTATTGCCAATTCTGCCTGTTCCGGTTGTATGACTGGCTTAAATGATTTAGCTTTTTTCTCCAGTACATACTTGTTCAGAAAATACATCATGATTAGTGTTATTGATATGGTGCCAATAACTACATAACCTAACCGGTTGTAATGTTCCAATAAACCGCTTTTTGTTTGTACAATAATTAAACCGGCAATAGCAGAAGCAAATCCACCTGCAATTTGTTGTACTGATGAGTTAATACTCATAAATGCTCCCCTGTCTTGTGGCTCAGGAACCGCGGTCATTAATGCGGAGGATGAGATCATCCTGGAAGAAATGCCTGCAAATAACAAAACGTTTAAAATAATGATCAGCCACAAGGGAGTAATGCCAAGATTGGTGTAGATCGCAACCATTATCATGCTTATTAAAGAACCCGCCACGAAGATTTCAAATTTCCCTATTTTGTCGCTTAGTTTTCCAATAAGAGGTCCGAACGCAATGGAAAATATTCCTGTAACTCCATACAATATTGGTAATTGTTTTAAGGTAAGTCCAAGATTAAAAATTCCAAATGCACTTCCAAAAGGCATTAACATGAATCCGCCGGTAGCCAATAAAGTAGTGGCAAGAAATGCACGAATATAATTCGATTGTGAGATTGTTTTAATAAGATGATGAAAGGGGTTTCTTTGATCTGATTTTATTTGTAAATGACCAGTAACGGGCTTCATATAAATCATAATAATAACACCGACAATGACACCAAAGCCTGCGATCATCCAGAATGGTGCGTGCCAGCCAAAATGATTAGCTAAAATAAGTCCAATTGGAAGCCCAAGAACCTGGCTCGCAGCAAAGGCCATTTGCACAAAGCCCATGACACGACCCCTGACTTCCATTCTAAAAAGATCGCTGATGATAGCAAAACTTACAGAGCCAATAACGCCGCCAAAAATACCCGTCACAATTCTTGCCATAAGCAAAAACTGGTAGGTCGGCGCTATCGCGCAGAGAAAAGTTCCGATAAGAAAACCTGCATAAAAGAAAAGCAGAAATTTTTTCCTGTCAAAACGGTCAGCAAAACCAGCAGCCAGCAAACCGGAGGTACCGGCGCTGAATGCATAGACGGATACTACTAAACCAAACTGTGCTGTCCTGATGTGTAATTTTTCGATAAGTATTGCTCCCAATGGCGAAAGAACCATAAAATCAAGGATCACTGAAAACTGAAGTATTGCAAGTATCGCAATGATGAAAACCTGGTAGGATGTAAATATTTTTTGCCTGGTTGGTTGAGTTGTTATCATAGCCTTACGAAGGTAGGAAGAGCCATGAAACTACATCCATTGATTTCCGATAAAAGGTAATTTTTATTGGGTGAATATGTTATTTCTGCGGTGAAGTTTGTCAGGCGTTTATTACATTTTGTATTTTTTCATTTTTATTACGAAGGTCAATACCTCCTTCCAATATTGATTTAAGATTCGCCAGGTAAAAGGTCCATCCCTTTCCACATTCAATAAAAAAATGCCGTTGTTCCGTCTCATTATCCATCGGCATGGTTTGCTGCAATTCGCAAATAGTTTCACCCGCCTCTTGTTTAATGATGACCTTCACAATGCATCCTCCGGAAAAACTGAATTGCAATTCGTCTTCATTATTTGAAGAAAGGATTTCTCCGTTTTCAGCAACTGAATCGTCATAACCAAACCATAACCATTTATAACGGTCCTCCTTTTGGACAGCCTCATTTTTTTGCCTGGATATTCCGGCTGAGGTTTTAAATTCCGCCGATTTTAGGAACCATTTTTCAAGCCCTTGCTGAGTTGTCCACATATTAAAAATGTTGCGAGCTTCCGCTCTGATGGTTATTCGTTTTATGAATTGCTTCCAGTGATAAGTTTCCATCTGATAATAGTTAAAAAATAAAATTCCGAATAAATATTTTATTTATGAAATCATTATTAGTTTCTGTAAACTTCGCCGCAACAACTATAAATTACAAACTCTTACCTTCGCTGACTTTAATGAAAGAAATTAACGAAATATTTCCTTTACTTGATAAGCCGATCAATATTGCAATTACTACCCATCAGAAACCCGATGCTGACGCTATGGGATCTTCCCTTGGATTTTATCATTTTCTTGTGCAATTCGGACACCATGTTACTGTCATATCTCCTACGAACTGGGCGAGCTGGGTGAATTGGATGCCCGGGAGCAAAAAAGTTTTGGACTATGAATTACAAAGGCAAAAAGCCGAGGCAGAACTCGATAAAGCCGACTGGCTGTTTTGCATGGACTTCAACGATTTTATCCGTACTAAAAACCTGGCTCCGAAACTGGCTTCATTAAAATGTATAAAAATATTAATTGATCATCATGCAGAACCAGATGAGAAAAGCTTTGATTATGGTATCAGCGATTCAACACGGAGCTCAACCTGCGAATTGCTTTACGATTTCATACTGGCATCGGGCTATAAAGACAAAATAACAACAGAAGTGGCAGAATGTATTTATGCGGGTGTTGTTGCTGACACAGGCTCATTCCGATTTCCAAATGTTTCTGCCAATGTTCACCGACTCGTGGCCGACTTAAAAGACAAAGGGTTACTTCATGCGCCTGTTCATGAGGCTTTGTATGATAATTTTTTGGAAAATCGTCTTCGGTTTATCGGGAATGTTTTATTGAACAGAATGGAAATTTTTTATGAATATAATGCGGCATTGATTGCCATTCCCAAATCCGATCTTCTTAAATATAATATCAAAACAGGAGATACAGAAGGCCTGGTGAATTATCCAATGACAATACAGGGAATAAAACTGGTAGCATTGGTAATAGACAGGGATGAAGAAAGGAAATGGAGTTTTCGCAGTAAGGGAGATTTTGATTGCAATGCCTTTGCCAGAAAATATTTTGAAGGTGGCGGTCATTTTAATGCTGCGGGAGGTCGCAGCAGTGATACGCTCGCTGAGACTGTAAAAAAATTCAGACAAGTAATAAAAGAAAACGAATCTCTATTACAATAAATATTAATTAAATGAAGTACAACAACGGGCTACTATTGTTATTGACAATTTTTATAATTGCAGGCTGTGGTAAACTTGATTACAAAAAAACAAAAACCGGTTTACTGTATAAGATCATTTCTACAAAGGATACCAAAGGACCTTTAGTAAAAAACGGTAATGTTATGAAGTTCTTTTTCATACAAAAACTGAATGATTCAGTTTTGCAAACCAACTATGGGAAGATGCCACGTTACCAGCGCATTGGGCCCAACGGTATAGACTATGACCCATCGGAAGTATTTACAATGCTGCATAAAGGCGACAGCTTAATATCTGTCATGTTGGTTGATTCATTGATATTAAAAGGCATCGTTCAAACCCTTCCGCCATTTATGAAAAGGGGAGACCGGATGACTGTGATTTTTAAAGTCGTTGATCTGTTTCCATCTGATAGCCTGGCAAGAAATGATTACAACGCTGAAGTGATGAAAGACAAGCCGCGCCAGCAAAAGGAGATGCAGCAACAAATGGAAGCTCAAAAAAAACTAATGATGGAACAAAGACAAAAGGATGAAGAAGAGTGGCGTAAATCGGGTGAGATTGACAAGGAATTAAAGGATATGAAAAACTACCTTGCTTCTAAAAAAATTACACCACAACAAACCGGGAAAGGAACCTTTGTGGTTATTAAACAACAAGGCACCGGGGCTTCTCTTAATGATGGAGATACTGTGACGGTGAAATATACCGGCAGAATACTTGCTACCGACAGTGTTTTCCAATCGAACACATATTCATTTCCTCTCGGGGAAGGACAGGTGATCGAAGGATGGGACGAAGGACTAAAATTATTTAAAACTGGCGGCAAAGGGACATTGTACGTACCTGGCTTTCTTGCCTATGGAAAAAATGCAAGTCCTCCTTTCAAATCATTTGAAGCTTTGACCTTTGATGTGGAGGTTTTGAATTCAAAACCTGGCTCAGCAAGTAATAAATAAAATGTTAATGCGGTTCAACAAAAAAGCGGTCAACAAAAAAATAATCTTTATAACGATAAATTGCAGAACTTTGTAACTACAACAATTTTTATTGGCCTTGTTTTTTAAGATTTTTGATCGATTGAGATCGGCTCCGTTTTTAATCCAAGATCCATTTTACTTGTTTCCGCTTCCCTTTGAAACCAGCTGCAATCCTTGTACTTTAATTCTATCATATACTAATCCGGTTATGAAAGCCAACGGCTAAGCATTGAGCGCATGTTTAAACAAGATTCGTTTTAATGTGATATCAGAGAGCAATCTGTTCAGGTTGCTTTTTATTTTGAAGTCAGATGTCGGACGTCAGACCCCAGGCTTCAATCCCTCTTATCATTTCACACAACTTCACGACCTCCTTAGCTTCCTTTACATCATGTACACGTAAAATTTTTGCGCCATTCATCAATGCGATTGTATTTAAAACGGTTGTTCCATTCAATGCTTCTTCGGCAGAAACACCAAGAGTTTTGTAAATGGATGATTTCCTGGAAATGCCGGCCAATATTGGAGCTTCGAGCATTTGAAATATTGAAAGATTTCCGAGAAGTTCAAAATTCTGTTGAATTGTCTTTGCAAAGCCGAATCCCGGGTCAATAATTACATCGTGAATTCCTGCCTTCCTGCATTCCTCTTTCTTTCGAATAAAAAAATCAAGTACTTCACGGGTTACATCCTCATAGTTTGCATGTTTCTGCATGGTTTGCAATGTTCCTTTCATGTGCATAATAACATAAGGAACTCCAAGCATTGCAACAACCGGGATCATCTGTTCATCCATGGATCCTGAGCTGATATCATTAACTATACCGGCCCCTGCGTTTACACCCTTCGTTGCTATACCAGGATAATAGGTATCAATTGAAATAATAGTATCCGGGAATTTTTTATGAATGCTTTCAATGCCATCGATAACTCTTTTGAGTTCTTCCTCTTCAGAAATTTGTTCGCTTCCGGGTCTCGTACTTTGACCGCCGATGTCGATAATTTCCGCGCCTTCGCTGATCATTTTCTCTGCCTGCAATAAAATTTTGTCTGTTCCCGAAAACCTACTGCCTGTATAAAATGAATCAGGAGTTGCATTGATAATTCCCATCACAACCGGTTTATCAATTGTCAGCAGCCTGCCGTTACAGTTTAGTGTGAACATTAAGCGTTTGTCGTTATTTTTGAATCTAAAGATAAACAGTTGCCGGTCGCTTGCTGTTAACTTTAATCCATAAATTATAAATGAAATTACTTCTTAGAATAATTCGTGTTATCGTTGGTATACTTTTTATTTTTTCCGGGTTGGTAAAAGCTAATGATCCCCTCGGTCTAAGTTATAAAATGAAGGAATTTTTCGAGATCTGGAATTCAGGCCTCGAACAAGGCACGTTTTTTTTAAAGAATATACTTATTAATTTTTTTCAGTTTCTTCATGATCACTCTTTATCTCTATCAGTATTTATGATCGCCTTTGAGATTATTGCCGGTGCCGCATTGTTACTTGGCTGGAGGATGAAGCTGTTTAGCTGGCTGTTGTTACTGTTGATAATCTTCTTCACTTTTTTAACAGGTTTTGCTTTTTATTCAGGAAAGTTTACCAATTGCGGCTGTTTTGGTGACTGTCTGCCCATTACACCTAAAACTTCTTTTTTAAAGGATATTGCCTTAACCCTGCTGATCATTTTTCTTTTTGCGTATAAAAAAAATATTCATCCTTATTTTCCCGGGAAAATAAATTTTGGGATAATGGCTGCATCGGTAGTATTAAGTTTTGGGTTACAGTGGTATGTTTTAAATTATTTACCATTGATAGATTGCCTTCCTTTTAAAAAAGGAAATAATATTTCGGAGAAAATGAAGTCGCCACCGGGTTCTGCAGAGGATAGTTTTGCGATAAGATTTGTTTATGAAAAAAAAGGGAAACAATTTGAGTTTTCTCCAAGTGAGTTGCCTGCAGATCTTAATACTTACACCTTTAAAAGTCGAATAGATAAACTTATTCGAAAGGGAAATGCAGAACCTCCTATTAAAGGGTTTTCTTTACGGGGTTCAACCGGAACAGATTCTACAAGTATCATTCTGTCTGAGCCATATTGCTTTTTATTATTCTGTGAAAATTTTTCTGCTCCGGTAAGTTACTGGCAAAAAGATTTTGAAGATTTGAGAAAAGCGGCAGATCAAAAAAATATTCCGGTTTATATCATAACTGCATCTATCAATGAAGCTGTCATTGCGTTACAAAAGACTTCTATCTCTGATATCCAGGTTCTGGACTGTGATTTTACTGCAATCCGCACAGCCGCCCGAACCAATCCTTGCTTATATTTATTAAAACAAGGAACCGTTGTTAACAAATGGAGCTATAAACGAATTGAAAATGCTGTGAAGGATTTGCCAGCCACTCAATAATATGGGCAGAGATGGGGATGTGCACAATTGAAGAAACGGGAATGTTGATATGATAACTTAAGAAGGAAAAAATGCTAAAATACATTGCACGAAAAACTCTGTACGGCTTACTGGTTTTAATCGGAGTAGTGATGCTGGTATTTTTTTTATTCCTGGGATTCGGAGATCCATCAAGACTCGTAATGGGACAAACCGGTGATTCTGCTACACAGGCAAATATTCGCAGGGAACTTTATTTAGACCAGCCAAAGTGGAAACAATTTATTTATTATCTCAATGACGTTTCTCCGATATCTGTTTACAAAAAAGAAGAAATTCAAAGGAATAATTTTTCGGGTGTTTTTATGGGCGGGAATTTAAAATTCGGATTAAAGGTTCCTTATCTCCGTCACTCGTATCAGTCAAAAAGGGAAGTGGGAAAGATTTTGCTGGAAGCTCTTCCCGGGACCTTATTGTTAGCTTTTACTGCCATGATAATTGCCATACTGATCGGTATTCCCTTAGGGGTTCTGTCGGCATTGAAACAAAACACATGGATAGACACCTCATCTGTTCTGGCAAGTCTTATCGGGATATCGGCTCCTTCCCTTTTTATGGGAATTCTTATAGCCTACCTGTTTGGATTTGTTTTTAGCTCATGGACAGGTTTTCATGTCACGGGAAACTGGTTTGATATAGATGAAGTCACCGGACAAAAACATCTTGTATTAAAAAATTTAATACTGCCTGCCATCACTTTAGGAATTCGCCCGCTTGCCATAATCACCCAGCTTACACGTAGCGCGATGCTTGATGTGCTCGACCAGGATTACATTCGTACGGCTTATGCAAAGGGCTTGAACAAAGGAACTGTGGTTTGGAAGCATGCCCTTAGAAATGCTTTGAACCCGGTTATAACCGCCGTCACGGGATGGTTTGCCGAATTGCTTGCCGGTGCTTTTTTTGTGGAATATATCTTCGGATGGAAGGGAATCGGCAAAGTAACTGTCGATGCGTTGGAAAAGCTAGATTTCCCCGTGGTGATGGGATCAGTGCTTGTGTCTGCTACTTTTTTTATTATCATTAATATTCTTTCTGATATTTTATACGGTCTTGTCGATCCCCGGGTTACGGTGCATTAATTATATAAAATTTTTTTTCACATCAGCCTTGTAATTGATTTAATTTTTGTAAATTGGTTTAGCCACGATTCCCCGCACGATAATTGTTCCACCGGAGAAGAAGAAGATGTTTAATTACTAACCAGTCTGAGTCCTATGACAAAGACATAACAATTGCAAACCATGGAACCGATAACTTCGATTCTTGACCGGAAGCAAATGCATCTCCACATTGTTTCCCCTGAATCACTTGTTACTGATGCGCTGCAGCAAATGCGTTCCGAAAATGTAGACTATTTGGTTGTAATAGATGATGATGGAAGATTTTTGGGCCTGCTTACGGATCATGACATTGCAACTAAGATCATTTTTGGAAGAAAACCTTTAAATAAAACATTGGTTCGCGAAATAATGAACACGAGATTACCGGTAGTTACTACAGATGATACGGTGGAAAAATGCATGCGTACAATGAAACAACATAATGTACGCTTCCTGCCCGTATTTGACGGATTTGATTTTAAAGGAATAGTTTCTTCTGATGACATCATTTACGAGGTGGTAGAAAACCGAATGGAAATATTTGACCCGGAAGAAGACCAATCTTATACCTTTGCCTGATCACTGCACCACAATTTTACTGATCACCTTTTGTCCAAGCGCTTCGTTTACCCGCTGAATGATTTTCTCTTTTTGAAAAATAAGTTCCTGCTTTAAGGGCGCTATTTTCGTGGTGATAAATAATGTATCATGAATGATCTTGAGTTTATCGGTATACCTGGCTACTGTTTTTCCCATGATCTGCTCCCACGCGTCTTCAATTTGTAATGCCTGGATGCCTCCCTTTATACGGCTTTCATCAAGAAATTTTTTTATTGCATCGCCAAGTGAATATTCGCTCATAACTCAAAATTAAAAATAGATGATCGGATAATGACAGGAAAATATGATTCAATAGTTCATTATTACAAGTTTATTATTTGATAGGGAATTGAAAGCCCTTCGAGGTGTTGGTTTAATCGTTCTTCATTTGTGTCCGTTATAAATACCTGTCCATCGTTTTCTACACAAACATGTTGCAGAAGATTGCTGATTCTTTGTTCGTCGAGTTTTTCAAAAACGTCATCCAGTAACAAAAGCGGGGCAAAGCCTTTTTCTTTTTTTAAGACTTCCATTTCTGCGAGTTTCAGGGCAAATAACAAACTTTTTCGTTGTCCCTGTGAAGCAATATTCTTAAATGCCTGTTCATTCAGATTGAATTCAAGATCATCTTTATGAACACCATTTATTGTTCGCATAGCTACCAGGTCCTTTGGTTGATTAATTTTAAGTAATTCTGAAAAGGACGCCTGCAACAACTCGCTATGATAAAAAAAGTTTATGTTTTCAAATTGTTTTGCTATCTCGTTGTACATGAGCTTAACAGAGGGTAAAAATGCAACTAAAAAATCTCTCCGCTTCTCAAAAATTTGCTCTCCGGGTTTTATCAGTTGCTCATCGAGTACGCTTAACAATGAGGAATCTTTATTTCCGGTCTCTGCAAAGGACCGTAACAAAGAATTGCGTTGTTGTAAAACCTTATTATAGTTAATAAGGTGTTGCAGGTAATCTGTATCCAGTTGCGACAATAATCTATCGATAAATCTTCTGCGTTCCTCACTGCTACCTGTTATAATTTGTATATCGTCAGGTGCAATAATGACGCATGGATAGTGACCAATATGCCGGGAAAATTTTTCGTATGGATAACCGTCTATTGAAAATTCTTTTTTGCCGGTTTCCCTGAGAACACAAATTGCTGTTTCATGTTTATCACAAAGTTCGAATTCACCCTCCAGCCTGAATCCATCATGTCCGAACATGATATTATTTCCGTCGAGCCTTGTAAAGTAGCTTTTCGTGAAACAGAGATAGTGAATGGCATCAAGCAGGTTGGTTTTTCCAATACCATTGCGACCGGAGATGCCGATAATTTTTTCCGAAAACCCTATCGGGCGATTGTAATAATTTTTGAATTGTGTTAATGAGATATTGTTCAACCGCAGCATAGACGCAAGATAAGGTTCCAAAAGTTCCAAAGTTTCAAAATGTTCCAGGCCTAAACTCCTTGAACTCTTGAACTTTGAAACCCTGGAACTTTGTTTTGTCTCTCGCATGAAAACCTTTATCTTCGCGCCCCGCAGGGGATAAGCTCTTTCGACTTTACCGGGAAATATTGCCTGAAGAGGTTCAACAAGGATGGCGCCGGTGCGCCAACGCCTCAAAGGTGTAATTTAAAAGCATTTAAAATGCCTAAAGTAAAAACAAACTCCAGTGCTAAAAAGAGGTTTAAGGTAACCGGCACAGGAAAGATCACTCATCAAAAGAGTTTTAAGCGTCACATTCTGACCAAAAAATCAAAGAAACGTAAACGTAATATGCGTAAGGACGGTGAAGTTGCAAAATCCCACGTGGATTTTGTGAAACGGTTATTAAGACTCAAGTGACAAGGTACAAGCCGCAGGACTTGTTCCTTGACTCTTGAGCCTTGTTCCTTCAACAATTCAACAATTCTCTTAAACTTAAAACTTCTTAAAATATGCCTCGCTCAGTGAATGCGGTAGCCAGTAAGGCCCGCCGAAAGAAAATTCTCAAACAAGCCAGGGGCTTCTATGGCAAGCGTAAAAATGTATACACGGTAGCCAAGAATGTCGTAGAAAAAGGAATGACCTACATGTATGTGGGTCGTAAATTGAAAAAAAGAAATTATCGTCAGTTATGGATCGCACGTATCAATGCCGCAGTCCGCGCCGAGGGGTTGACCTACTCAGAATTCATTCATAAGCTGAATGAAAAAGGAATTGATCTTGACCGCAAAGTGCTTGCTGATCTTGCCATGAATAATCCTGAAACATTTAAAAACCTTGTCGCTGAGGTTAAATAAAGATTTTGCTTTACTTGAGAGAACGACTGCACCGTCCCTGGCCCATCGGGACGGTTTTTAATTTTCTGCTGCTATCGTTGCCTGTTGCGGGTTATTCATTTGTATGTTCAGTCAACCGACCGGCATAATGATGAACAGAATTTCTGCGGTAGAAAAGTGCCGAATCAAGTTCGGGATAAACTCGTAACAAGAACTCAGTTGGAACTGCAAAAGCTGGTCACCAAAAAATTTCGTTCAAGAAAATGTCAAACTATTACATTTGTTTCCGCAAAAGAGATTGCTTTCTGTTAACCCATTACTTTAATGACAAATTCCTATTATGACCTCGTACAGCAAACCTTTAATTTTCCCCAGGAAGGATTTGATGTAAAAGAAGGTTACCTGCAATTTAACGGAGTAGATGTAAAGGCATTAATTGACAAATATGGCACTCCACTGAAATTAAGTTATTTACCGAAAATCGGAATGCAGATAAAAAAGGCCAAGCAAATGTTTGCAACGGCTTTTAAAAAACACAAGTATGAAGGTGAATATTTTTATTGTTATTGCACCAAGAGTTCCCATTTCAGTTTTGTAATAGAGGAAGCACTGAAGCATGAAATTCATTTAGAAACCTCCTACGCGTATGATATCGAAATTATAAAAAAATTATACGAGAAGAAAAAGATCACAAAGGATATCCAGGTTATTTGTAATGGATTTAAACAAAAAAATTATACCAGGAGAATTGCCAATCTTTTGAACTCAGGGTTTACAAATGTGATCCCTGTTTTGGATAATAAAGAGGAGTTAAGAGAATATGCAAAAGCCGTAAGAGTTCCTTTTAAATTAGGCATTCGGGTAGCAGCGGAAGAAGAGCCAACGTTTCCATTTTATACTTCGCGCCTGGGCATACGTGCAAAAGACATCCTGGAGTTTTATGTTGATAGGATTGAAGGTTATGAAAGTAAGTTTCAGCTTAAGATGCTTCATATTTTCCTGAACAAGGGGATCAAAGATGATATTTATTATTGGAGTGAATTAAATAAGATCATTAATCTTTATTGTCAATTAAGAAAGATATGCCCGGAACTGGATTCGATTAATATTGGCGGCGGTTTCCCGATCAAACATTCTTTGGGGTTTGAATACGATTATCAATTCATGATTAATGAAATTGTTGGCAATATAAAGTCTGCCTGTAAGAAAGCTAAGGTTCCTATGCCCGATATTTATACCGAGTTCGGCAGTTACACGGTGGGAGAGAGCATGGCGCATATTTACAGCGTGGTGGGGCAAAAGATGCAAAATGACCGGGAGATCTGGTATATGATCGATTCATCGTTTATCACAACTCTGCCGGATACATGGGGAATAGGAGAACGGTTTCTCCTGTTGCCAATTAATAAATGGGATGCGGATTATCAGCGCGTGGTATTGGGAGGCATGACCTGTGATAGTCATGATTATTATGATTCAGAAGAACACATCAATGAAGTATTTCTTCCAAAGATCAACAACGGTGAACCATTGTATGTAGGTTTTTTTCATACCGGCGCATACCAGGATCAAATCAGTGGATATGGCGGCATCAAGCACTGTTTAATTCCTTCTCCGAAGCATGTACTGATTGGGTATGATAAAAATGGTAAGCTGGTTGACACACTCTACGCCAAAGAACAAACAGCTCAAAGTATGTTGAAGATTTTGGGATATATGTAGGAAGCCCTTTACCCGGGGATGGATCTGTGAGACCGGCCACCAAATCTTTTCACAAAGTAAAGGGCTTAACAGATTAATGATGATGTCTCCAATGATTATTGTAATTTCTGCGCCATTCGTTATATTCTCTTCTGTCGTAATGTCCCCTGTTGATATCTGACCTGTCCAGATAATAACGATTATCATAACCTCTCCAGTAGGTATACCCTTCCGGACTACGATAATAATAACGGCCATCATAATACCTTGTGGCGTAGATGCCCGGTGCCGGGTTAAGGATTAAGGAAAATGAAGCTGATGGGCGGGCTGAATAATAAGTGGATTCCCTGCCGGGTCCGCAACTTGCCAAAAGAATGACGAAGAGGATCAGAGCAACCGCTTGTAAAATTTTAATCTTTTTCATAACAATACATTTTATTTTTAATTAAGACAATCTGCCGGAAAATCTTAAACTTTTTAACATGAAAAAAACTTTAATATTATTCTTTGCAATGGTTTTGTTAACTCAATACACGGACGCTCAAACAACCGAAGACTCTGTTAAGGCAGTGGTAAAACAATTGTTTGACGGAATGAAAAATTCGGATGCTTCAATGATTCAATCTGCGTTTGCTGACAGCGCTATTTTGCAAAGTATAGGAAGAAATAAAGAAGAGAAAAGTATGATTGAAAATGATAAAGTAGATGAGTTTGCCAAACTGATAAGTGGACTAAAAAAGGGAGCTGCTGATGAACAAATAGTTTTTGAATCAATAAAAATAGACGGCCCACTGGCAATGGTTTGGGCCCCTTACAAATTCTATTACGAAGGGAAATTCAGTCATTGCGGTGTTGATTCATTTCAATTGGTGTTTATTAACGGGCAATGGAAAATTCAATACTTAATTGATACAAGACGAAAACAACCCTGCGATTGATCATCTGGTTATTGGATAACGTAGCTTATCATCATGCTCATAAAGTCAAAGATTGGATAGAGGCTCATCCGAAACCGGAGTTATATTTTCTGCCACCTTATGGCCCTGATCTGAATGCTGTTGAAAGGGCGTGGTGGTATGAAGAATTAAAATTAATTTGTGAAATCAATTATTAGACTTTATATAATGAATGGAGAAAATAAAAAACCCTCCAAGGATAGAAATCCGGAGGGGTATAAACCAAAACCAACTGCTTATGAGAAAATCTTCGACAAATGATTTATTGTATTGAAATCTCTTTTGCTGAAGCTTTGACTTCCGCTTTTCGGGGAAGGTTTAATGTTAAAACACCGTTAACATATTTTGCTTCAATTTTTTCAGCGTCAATTTTTTCATCCAAAGTAAAAAAGCGTTTAAAGGAACGGTAGCTGTATTCACTACGAATTTGGTTCTCATTTTCATCTTTCACTTCATTTTTCTTATCCGCTGAAATGGTAAGAATATTTTTCTCCAGGTCAATTTTGAAATCATTTTTTTCAAAACCAGGAGCTACTATCTCAAGTTGATAAGCGTCTTTAGTTTCTTTGACGTTAACCGGAATAAAATCTTTCGTGTTTGACGAAAAATCATCTTTAAAAAAGGTTGGAATTTCGTTAAAGAAATTATCCAGCAGGCTAAAGCCATTTGCCGGTTTGTTATTAAATTTTACAACTGTCATAGCTGTTTTGTTTTATTAGTTTAAAAATTTATTTTCTACAGGTTTCAAATCATGTACCAGCTGGATTTTGTTATGCTTATTCTGCCGAATCGTACATACCCGCTCTTTCTCTGTGTCATAATTTCATATCTACAGCTTAGAGACTGTCATAGTTTGTAGCGATTGCCTGCGAACTTTTTTTCTACTTTTGTGTTTAATACTTGTAATAATCAAATCAAAATAAATTATGTATCCATCCGAGATCGTATCACCCATGAAAGAAGAGCTCACAGATAATGGTTTTGTTGAACTCTTAACAGCCAGTGAAGTTGATGCCCAGTTAAATAAGGAGGGAACAACATTAGTAATGATTAATTCAGTTTGCGGTTGTTCAGCCGGATCTGCGCGTCCGGGCCTTTTAATGGCTGTAGCCAATACAGAAAAGAGACCTGATTACCTTGCCACAAGTTTTGCGGGTTTTGATGAAGAAGCAGTAAGACAAATTCGTGAACATTTATTACCTTATCCTCCATCATCACCTTCAATAGCCTTATTTAAAAATGGTCAGCTCGTTCATTTCATAGAAAGACATCAAATTGAAGGAAGACCTGCGCAGATTATTGCCCGCAATCTTATCAATGCATTTGAGGAATATTGCAATTAGAATATTGTAATTAATTATTTATTTAGATTTGCCAGGCCTCTCTATACGAGAGGCTTTTAATTAATACGAAAATCATCAATATATTTCATAACATTGCTCCCTTATTAAATCAAAATCTGAGGTCGGCAGATGTATCCAAATCTTTATTACGCATTCAAAGACTTATTTAATATAGAGTGGAAACCGCTTCGTTTTATTAATTCCTTTGGTTTTTTTGTTGCCCTCGCTTTTATTTTAGCAGCAGTTACACTTGCAACTGAATTAAGAAGAAAGGGAAAAGAAGGCTTATTACAACCTACTGAAATAAATGTAGTAGTAGGCAGACCCGCTTCTATTATAGAGCTTTTATTGAACTTCTTATTGGGCTTTGTCCTGGGTTATAAAATTCTCGCTCTTTTTATAATGGATAGTTCTGTTACTAATGACCCACAATCATTTATTTTTTCAGGACTTGGCAGTTGGCCTGCAGGTATTGTCCTGGGACTTGTGTTTGCCGGCGTAAAATGGTGGGAAAAAAACAAGCAAAAGCTGCCTAAGCCGGAACTAAGAAAAATACGTTTCTGGCCACACGACAGGGTAGGTGAAATAACGATCATAGCTTTGATATTTGGTTTACTCGGGGCCAAGTTGTTCGATATATTTGAAAATTGGAGTGATTTCCTGAAGGATCCATCTTCGTTTATTTTTTCTCCGGCGGGCTTAACTTTTTATGGAGGATTAATTTGCGCCGCTTTAGCGATTTGGGTTTATGCAAAAAAAAATAAAATCGGTTTGTGGCATTTAAATGATGCGGCTGCACCTGCTTTAATGTTCGCTTATGCAATTGGAAGAATTGGCTGCCAGGTTTCAGGAGACGGCGATTGGGGAATTTACAATAGTGCATACTCCGTAGATGACCGCAGTAAGATTACAGTATCTGCGCCTGGACAATTTCAAAAGGTTTTAGAAACAAATAGCACTTTTTTTCTAAGGGATCATAAAAGTTTAAAAGATGTTCCAAATAAAAATATTACGAAGCCTGGAGTTTTGAGTTTTCTTCCAAATTGGGTATTCGCTTATGATTTTCCTCATAATGTCAATGATGAAGGTATTCGGATAGCAGATTGTGCCACTGACAAGTATTGTAACCATCTTCCTGCGCCTGTTTTTCCAACCTCATTTTATGAAACCGGAGTTTGCTTACTCTTATTCTTAGTTCTTTGGGCCCTTCGCAAAAAATTAAAAATACCGGGAACATTATTTGCGGTTTACCTGATGCTGAATGGAATTGAAAGGTTTTTTATAGAAAAGATTCGCGTCAATAATCGCATGAATTTATTCGGTTTTCATCCAACCCAGGCCGAGGTGATTTCAACGCTTCTTTTTGTTACCGGGCTAATTCTTCTTATTATGCTTAAACGTAAAACGTCCATTCAAAAAGAGTAGTTTTCAACAAGTCTTTAGTAAAAAAAGCATAAGTATTATTTTATTTTTGTAAAGACAAAATGCCCAACCATCAGGCATTTCAGCAATTCTGTCTGTAAAATAAATGTTTGCATAGAATTTGTTCTGATAAATTATCCCCAATCGTTATGAGATTCGGAGTTTGCAGTGTATTTTTGCCGATAGTCGCGGACGGTAAATATTTCATTAACTATCCATTTGCAACTTTCTGCAAACAAAGACTGTCATTTATTAGTTGTTCTTTAAACATTTGAATCAATTATGAGGCAGCTCAAAATTGCCACCCAGATTACAAACAGGGACTCTCAGGCCGTAGAAAAGTACTTGCAGGAAATTTCAAAGATTTCAATGATCACTCCTGAAGAAGAAACCACCTTAGCTCAGCGCATTAAAATGGGCGATCAAAGAGCTTTGGACAAACTTGTACAGGCAAATTTACGTTTTGTGGTATCTGTTGCTAAGCAGTACCAGCACCAGGGTCTTTCACTTAGCGATTTGATCAACGAGGGTAACCTCGGGTTGATAAAAGCAGCCCAGCGTTTCGACGAAACAAAGGGTTTTAAATTCATCTCATACGCTGTATGGTGGATTCGCCAGTCCATTTTACAAGCGTTGGCAGAGCAGGGCAGATTAGTCCGCCTGCCTCAAAACAAAATTGGCACATACAATAAGGCTAACAAAGCGTACATGGCTTTCGAACAGGAACATGAACGTGAGCCCTCAACCGAAGAATTAGCTGAATTATTGGAGATGAGTGAAACGGAGATCAATAATATCTTCCAAAGTAATACGCGTCATACTTCTTTGGATGCACCCGTTCATGAAGCAGAGGATGTAGCAATGGGTGATCTGTTGGAAGGCAGTGATGATACGGATGATGATGTAATGAAGGATTCATTAAGAAATGAAATTCGCCGCGTATTGAAATCTCTTTCTCCGAGAGAAGCCGAAATTGTGAATGCATATTTTGGCCTTGATGGTGAAAATGGAGTAACCATCGAGCAGATCGGTCAGAAATACGATCTTACCAAAGAACGTATTCGTCAAATCAAGGAAAGAGCTATTAAGCGTTTGCAAAAAGCACGCTATAGCAATGCTCTAAAAGCTTACTTAGGTTAACGATTTAATCCCGACAAGTCGGGAAATAAGATAGCAAATTGTGGGTTTATTAAAACAGCTCTGGTCATTGTGATCAGAGCTGTTTCTTTTAAATTATTTCTAAAACGGTAAATTGATCATTACCGGTATTCTCCAAAAACTCCTCTCAATTCATCTGAGATCTCACCTAATGTGCATTTATTTTCCACGGCATTAATTACAGCTGGCATAAGGTTTTCACCGCTTGCTGCTTTATCATTAAGAATTTGCAGGCACTGATCTATTTTGGCAACATCGCGGCTATTTTTTAGTTGTTGGAGTTTTTGTATTTGAATTTTCCTTATGGAGTCATTTACTTTGAAAATTGGAATGGGTTGCTCATCGTCAATATGAAATTTATTTACGCCCACGATAATTTTTTCATTACTCTCAATCTGCCGTTGATACTCATATGCACTTCTTGCAATTTCATTCTGGATAAAACCTTGTTCAATGGCCGGCACACTTCCACCCATCAGATCAATTTTTTCAATGAGCTGCCAGGCCTTTTCTTCTACCTCATTTGTTAATGCTTCTACAAAATAGGATCCACCAAGTGGATCGGCAGTATCTACTATACCGCTTTCATAAGCAGCTATCTGTTGTGTTCGCAAAGCAATTCTCGCGGCTTCTTCAGTAGGCAGACTCATTGCCTCATCATAGCCATTGGTGTGGAGAGATTGGGCGCCACCAAGAACAGCAGCTAAAGTTTGTGTGGTAACTCTCGAAATATTATTGAGTGGTTGCTGTGCAGTTAATGTACTGCCCCCGGTTTGTGCATGAAAGCGAAGCATCATTGCTTTAGGATCAGTGGCTCCTAAATCCCTCATGATTTTAGCCCACATTCTTCTTGCAGCGCGAAACTTCGCTACTTCCTCGAACAAATTATTATGTGAATTAAAAAAGAAAGAGAGCCGTTTACCAAACACATTTATATCTAATCCTTTTTCCAAAGCAGTTTTTACATAGGCTTTGCCATTGCTTAATGTAAAAGCAATTTCCTGAACCGCTGTGCTTCCGGCTTCCCGGATATGATATCCTGAAATTGAAATTGTATTCCAGGCGGGAAGTTCATTGCTACACCACTCAAAAATATCAGTGATGATTCGCATAGAAGGTTTCGGCGGATAGATGTAAGTACCTCTTGCAGCATATTCTTTTAAAATATCGTTTTGCACAGTACCTGAAATTTTTTTCAGATCAGCGCCCTGTTTCCTGGCAATAGTAACATATAAAGAGAGTAGAATGAAAGCTGTTGCATTAATCGTCATCGAAGTAGTTACATTTTCTAATTTTATTCCGTCGAAAAGTGCCTGCATATCTTCAATACTGTCTATAGCAACTCCCGCTTTCCCAACCTCTCCTTCAGCTAATGCATGATCACTGTCGTAACCAATTTGTGTAGGCAGATCAAAAGCAATGCTTAAACCATTAACGCCCTGTGATAATAAATAATGATATCTTTTATTGCTTTCTTCTGCAGTAGAAAAGCCGGCGTACTGTCGCATGGTCCACAACTTACCGCGGTACATGTCGGGCTGAATGCCACGGGTAAAGGGAAATTTTCCAGCCCCCTCTAAATCTCCCCCGAAGGGGGAGACTTTTTGAAGATCACTACTGTTGTAAATCTCCTTTATTTCGATGCCACTATCAGTGTATTTTTTTTTCTCCGACATAGACTTTGTAAAATTTTAGTATAACCGGAAACCAGTAACCAGAAACCCGCTCATTTCATCAACTTCCTTGCCTCATAGTTCAATGCTTCAAGCACAATTGCGTGCAGCTGTCCTTTTTGTTGTTTCATCATTACATCCAGTAAAATCTTATTAAGATCAAGCCCGGTGGCCTCAGGTGGTAATGCAGAAGCAACCTGGTTTATGATCAGCATATATTGTTCTTTTAGATTTTTAACTGCTTCCCATGCAACCGGACTTACATAGATCTGTTGGGTCATGTTGTATTCATATTCCTGCTTGATATTTTCCAGCAACAGCAATTGCATTTCTCTTGCATTCATTCCCGGTTGATTGGCACGACTGATAAGATTCGGCAGTGAAATTCGTTCTGTTAACATTACCAACCGTTCATAGGCCTGTAATTGAAGAGGTCGTGAATTAAATCCATCATTTGGTTCTGCAGAAGCTTTTTTTTGTTTACCATTTAAGATAAAAAAGATGGAAATAGAAATAATAAATGCAATGATTGAAATTACAAGACTGATAGTAGCAGTATCCATGTAGGTTTATTTGATGCCAAAAATAAGCTATAGGACAATGCAGAGCGGGAAAGAGAGAGAGCGTAGGAAAAAAATTGAAAAGGATACCGCTCTAACCGAAAATCATGAAGGTTCTTCCAGATTCTTAATCATTGTGAACAGAAGATAAAAACAGCGATGGAAATGTCGTTTCTGAAGTTCAAGTTAAAAATTTAGAACAGAAAAACGGCAATAGATAATAAGGAAAAAAGATGAGCAATAAACGACAAAAATAAGAGTGAGAAACAAAGCGAAGAGCGAGGAGAAAACGCTCTCGCTCTTCGCTCCCTGCTCTTATTTTGCAGTAGCAGGTTTTGATGAAGGAGTTGGAGAAGATTTTTGTTTCACTTCTATCACGGTATCTGCTTTGCCCAGCGGCCTTTTTCTCGCAAGGTCAACCAATATTGGCGCTGCGACAAACACAGACGAATAAGTACCCGTGATAACACCAATTAACATCGCAAATGCAAATCCTCTTGTTACTTCGCCGCCAACAAGGAACAATATTAAAAGGGTTAGAAATACTGTGAGCGAGGTCATGATCGTACGACTCAGGGTATGGTTGATCGCATTATTGATAATTGACTCCTTCGTAGCACCGGTCATTTCCCTGGCATATTCACGGATACGGTCAAATACGATTACCGTATCGTTCATTGAAAAACCAATCACGGTTAATACTGCAGCTATAAAATGCTGATCAATTTCCAATGGGAATGGAACAATACTTCGGGCAAAAGAAAATACGGCAAGCGTTACCAATACGTCGTGCAACAAAGCCACAATCGTTCCAAGTGAATATCTCCAATCCCGGAAGCGGATGAAAATATAAAGCGAGATAATTAACAATGCGAAAATAGTTGCCCGCTTTGCACCTTGTTTCAGATCATCGGAAATAGTAGGCAATACTTTTTTAGAACCTACTTTATAATCTGAATCAAATTTGCTGTAGGTAAGCCCTGAAGGAAGAAAAGGTTTTAATCCATCAAAAAGTTTTTGTTCAACCAATGAGTCTGTATTACTTCTTGTATCGTCGATCAGGTAAGATGTTGTGATGTCGAGTGTACGGGTATCACCGATTGTTTTAATAGTAGGCGATTCACCGAAGGTCGTTTTGAGATCGTCCCTGAGTTTTTCAACCGGAGCTTTATCTGTAAACCGGACTTGAAAGCTGCGTCCGCCTTTGAATTCAACACCTTCATCAAAGCCATGGAAAAAAGAACTAATTCCGAGTACTAATACAATTACAGAAATTCCATAGGCTATTTTCCTGTATTCAATGAATTTGAAATTTGCATGTTTAAAGATCCGGCGACTGACACCAGTAAAATATTCAAGGTGACGTTTTTTGTTCGTAAACCAGTCAGTAACCCAACGGCTAACCAATATTCCACAAAACAATGAAAGAAGAATACCGAGAATTTGGGTAGTCGCAAAACCCTTGACAGGTCCTAATCCGAAAGAGAAAAGTATGATAGCCGTCAGCAACACGGTTACGTGGGCGTCAAGTACAGGAGGATATGAACGCTTATATCCTTCCTTAATAGCCGGAATATAACCACTGCCTTTGGTCAGTTCTTCTTTTATACGTTCATAGATAATTACGTTTGTATCTACGGCCATGCCGATCGTAAGAACTAAGCCAGCAATGCCAGGCGCAGTAAGCGTTGCATGCAATGCAGTCAATACACCAACAGTAAAGAGTAAGTTTAAGATCAGTGCTATATTAGCCACCCATCCACTGGTGTTGTAATAAAGCAGCATCAATAAAAAGATCACGATAAATGAAATGGTGAAAGCTTTTAAACCGCCGTTGATAGCATCTTTTCCCAATGTTGCACCAACAACATATTCCTGTACGATTTTAGCAGGAGCTGGCAGCTTTCCAATTTCTAAAAGGTTTGCAAGGTCTTGTGCTTCTTCCAATTTAAAATTACCGGAGATGCTCGACCTTCCTCCTTCAATCACTTCATTTACACGGGGAGCAGAATAAACAAAATTATCTACGGCGATAGCAATGGATTTGTTGTCGTTTGGATCAGATGGATTTCCTGCAGCCTCTTTTGTCATATCTGCCCAAATTCTTGAGCCACGGCTATTCATTGACATGCTTACTTCTACTTCATTATTCTGGTAGTCCTGCCTGGCGCTGGTAATTACATCACCTTCCAGTTTTGGTTTATCTTTTCCATTCGTTTTGATAGCATAAATTGGCAGTTGCCCGATCTTTTTTTGTGCGTCAGTTTCCGGCTTACCATACATCCATACCAAATCAGATGGGAACTGGCTGCGGACTGCATTGGATTCTAAATAGGTTCTTACTATGGCCGTGTCATTTGCTTTCACAAATCCGATTGGTCCAACAGTAGAGGGTTGCCCACCTTTGTATACATTTGGAATGATCCAATCTACCAGCTGGCTTTTTGGAATCTTTGAATTTGCAGTTATTGTTTTGTTTGTGTCAGTCTTTGCTGTAGTTAACTGATTCTTCTTTGTAGTATCAACATGATTTTTTGACGTAGTATCATTTTTAGTTATTGTATCTGCAACGCTTTTACCCTGTATCATTGCAGTAAATGCTTTCGCTGCATTCTGATAACTTCCATTTTTCAAGAGATCTGTCAGACTATAAACTTCCCAGAATTGAAGATTGGCAGTAGATTGTAAATAATTTCTCACCCTGTCCTGGTCTTTTACACCTGGAAGCTCCACATTAATAATACCTCTGTCGGGATCAGGGTTAACACTCGGTTGTGCCACACCAAACTGATCAATGCGGGTATTTAAAATTTTATATGTTCGATCAAATGCATCTCTTGCTTCTTTCCTGATAGCGGAGATCACCTGGTCATTACTATCTGATACTTTTATTTTATCTTGTCCTGCTATCGCAAATATCGAAGCAAGCCTTCCATTCGGATTTAATTTTTGATACTCTTCGTAAAAAAGAGTTATAAAATCTGCGCTGCTGTTTGCCTTTCTTTTATCGGCATTATCCAGAGCCTTTATAAATGTTAAATCGGTAGAATTGTTCGACATGGATTTTAGCAAACCAGTCATTTCAACTTCGAGAGTTACATTCATTCCGCCTTGCAAATCAAGACCAAGATTCAATTCGCTTTCTTTTGCTTTTTGATAGCTAACCGGGCCATTGAAATCATAAGTGATAGTTTGGTCCTTTGTACTGTCTTCTAACCGTTTCAGGCGTGCATCATAAACTATTCTGATGGAATCAGGATAGTCTTCAATATTCTTGAATTTTTTTACCTGCGGATATAAAGTTTGCACATATTTTTTTGCGCGGGCCTGCAATTTATTTTCATGGCTGCGCACAAACCATGTAAACGAAAGCATGTAAACAGAAATAAGAATCAAAACAATCGTGAAGAAGCGAATCAAACCTTTCAGTTGCATACAAATTTCAGTTTATTATTCGCCAACCGCTTTATTTTTTATCATTTGCGGATGAAGCGCTTATGGATTTTTTAAAGAGGTGCAAAGATAAGGTTTTCAGGAGCAAGTTTCCTAAGATTTAAGGGCTAAAAAGACTCAAAATTATCTGATCTCATCGGTTTTTATAAACGCTGGTAGTTTATTATCCCGATTATGCATGCCTGGAATAAAAATTAAAGAAAATTTATTTACTTAACTGCGGGTAAAACTCACCAAACCTATGACAAATTGCTCATTGCTTTCCGTTACATTTGCGTCCGAAATTTTTTAATTCATGCAACTATCCCCACGTTTAAAAAGATTCAATGAGCCCGAAACTTTAAAGATGGCCAAACTAGGCCGTGAACTAAGAGCGAAAGGAATTGACATTATCGATCTAAGTTTAGGAGAGCCCGATTTCAATACACCCGACCATATCAAAGAATCAGCAAAAAAAGCTATTGATGATAATTGGAGTCACTATCCTCCCGTTGCCGGTTATCCCGATCTTCGTGAAGCGATTTGTACAAAACTGAAAAGAGATAATAATCTTGATTATAAACCTGAAAATATTGTTGTCTCAACCGGTGCCAAGCAAAGCCTTGCGAACGCGGTTCTCGCAATAGTGGATGCCGGTGATGAAGTTATTATTCCTACTCCGTATTGGGTTACTTATTCTGAAATTGTAAGATTGGGAGAAGCTATTCCAAAACTGGTCAGGACTTCTGTTGATAACGGGTATAAAATAACGCCTGAAGAACTTGAAGAAAACATCAATTCCAAAACTAAACTGTTTATTTTTTCGTCTCCCTGCAATCCCACCGGAACTGTTTATTCGAAACAAGAATTAGAAGAATTGGCTAAGGTTTTCGAAAAGCATCCAAACGTTTTCATTATTTCTGATGAGATTTATGAATATATAAATTTTGTCGGCGAACATGAAAGTATTGCACAATTCAACAATGTAAAGGACCAGGTGATCATTATTAATGGATTGAGCAAGGGATATGCTATGACAGGTTATCGCCTCGGATATATTGCAGCACATGCTGATGTTGCGAAGGCTTGTGAAAAATTACAAGGCCAATTTACAAGTGGCGCCAATGCGGTTACACAACGTGCTGCCATTACTGCTTTGCTTTCCGATCTGAAACCGACGCAGGAAATGGTGGCTCAATTTGAAAATCGTCGAAAAAGAGTAATGGAGTTGCTTGATGAAATTCCAGGTATAGAATGTGCAAAGCCTGAAGGCGCTTTTTATGTTTTTCCGGAAGTAAAATCTTATTTCGGCAAAAAAGACGGTGAAACGACCGTTCAAAACTCCTCTGATCTCAGCATGTATCTCCTGAATAAAGCGCATGTCTCCACGGTGGCAGGAAATGCCTTTGGGGACGATGATTGTATTCGTATTTCCTTTGCCAACAGTATGCAGAAAATTGAAGAGGGGTTTAAGAGAATCAAATCGGCTCTTGAAAAGTTGTCGTTGTGAATTGTGAATTGTCAATGGTGAATAGCGAATCCCCTGGATGAGATACCCATTCACAACTCACAACTCACAATTCACAATTCTTCCGTCAGCATCAACAACTTTTGATGAAGTTCAATGACCTGTGGGATCAGCAAACGTTGTTCATCATTTTGAAGTATAAAATCGCAAAGCTTCATTTTTATTTTATCATCAAGCTGGCTGTTCATTCTTTTTACAACTTCATCATAACTTATATTATTTCTTTCCATCGTTCTTTTGATCCTTAATTCGAAAGGCGCATCTACACCAATCACGTAATCCAATTGTTCTGCGCTTCCTGATTCAAAGATCAAAGCGGCCTCTTTGATCGCATAAGGAGTTTGCTGCTCATTCATCCACTTCGAAGCATCACGAATGGTGGCCGGGTGAACAAATGAATTTAAAATTTCCAGATGAAAGGGATCATTGAAAACTTTTGCCGAAAGGTAGGCTCTGTCCAGCTCATTATTTTTATAGGAAGATTCACCAAATTGCTTTTGAATAGCGGCTCTTAAATCTTCATCTTCATTCATGATTCTTTTAGCTGCGTCGTCAGCATAATAAACAGGCACACCCAGAAGCTCAAAAATTTTTGCTACTGTAGTTTTGCCGCTGCCAATGCCACCGGTTAATCCTATTTTACGAACCACGATTTACAGGATTTAATTGATTATAAGGAAAGTTAAGAAGATTAGAAATTGAATTCAATCTACAGAACCACGATTTACAGGATTTAAATTGATTATAAGGAAAGTTGAGACGGTTGGGATTGGATTCAAGATGCAAAAAGAGGAAATTGATTTTCAATTTCCTCTTTCCTCTTAATCCAAAAAATCTTATAAATCCTGGTTCTTTTCTATTTCTTGTCAGTAGAAGTTCCGGCTTTATTTATGTTCTGTGTCCAATCAATATGAACGGCTGTTTTTTCCATTTTAATATAATGCCCGGGGCTTGTTTCAATCAGAATAGTTCCATCATCATTAATTTTATTTATAACTCCATGAATACCGGCAATCGTTACTACTTTATCTCCTTTTTGCAGTTTTTCATGAAACTGTTTTGTTTGTTTTGCTTTTTTGGCCTGTGGCCGGATAAAGAAAAGCCAAAAAACGAGGATCATCAGTGGTAAAAAGATCAGCGGCCCAATCCCTCCGCTACCGCTTGTTTGTAATAAATAAATGTTCATTCTATTTGTTTTGATTTGTTATTAACTTTTTTCTACAACAATACGAAATCTTAATTCTTTATGAATGTTTCCTTTAGTGTTTGCAGTAACATATATCGCCTTATCATTTGTTCCTGTATGACCTTTTGTAGTAAACTTTGCTTTAATAGTTCCTGTCTGTCCCGGCATATAAGGTTCTTTTGGCTTTTCAACGATCGTACATCCACAGCCTGCTGTAACGTCCTCTATAATGAGATCTTTATCTCCTGTATTTTTAAATTTATATGCTATCTCTACCTCTGGTCCTTCTTTGACGGTTCCAAGATCCTGGTATGTCGTATCAATCCATTGAATCGTTGTAAAATTGGTTGTATCCTTTGTGGGATCCATTGGCTGTTCGCCGGCACTTTTCGTTGTTCTTACCTGGCAGGCAAAGAATCCTATGGAAACTGCAAAAGCTATCAATAATTTATTCATTCTCTTTGTATTTTTTGGAGAGGCAAAGGTAGGCTAAGAGAGTGAAAGAGAAAAAGAGCAAAAGAGAAAACCAGATATACCTCTTTTTCTCCTTTTTGCGCTTAGCTATGCTTTTTTGAAATCTACTTTATGCATTTTCCCTTCCTGCACTAATTCCTTATGAATGTTGTCAAGGATACCATTTACAAACTGACCGCTTTGTGACGTACTATATTCTTTGGCCAGATCAATATATTCATTAATAGTGACTTTTGGCGGAATGGTTTCGAAATAAAGAAATTCTGCCACTCCCATTTTCATCAATATCATGTCCAGCAAAGCAATGCGTTCCGGATCCCAATTTTTGAGCTTAGGAATAATAAGGCTTTCGAGGTGTTCAGATTTTTCAGAAACCGTATTTAAAAGAGTTTTGGCAAAGCCCCATTTTTCCTGGCTGATCATTTCTTTAAAATTATAACAGCCTGGTTTTTGCAGATAATTTACCAGTAGTTGTATCACCATTTCAGCATCATCGTCCCAGTTGCTGAAATTCTCTTCAATATGAGATAAAAAAATTTCTTTGCCCAACAAAAATTTTTCAAGAATAAATTCAAGGATTTCTTTTTCTTCTTTTCTATCCCTGTTTGCATGTGAGATATAAGTTTTATACTCATTTGTTTCAGCAAATTCATGGTAAATTTTTCTGACAAGTTCTTTGTCCAGTAATGAGTCAGGCTTATCTTTATTTATAAATTCTTTAAAAGAAGGATCGCTCAGGACCTTTGATAGTGTTTCATTCTGTGAAATTTTTGTGTTTACATGAAGATCGGCATAGCTCGGCAAATGTTTACCCGCCCGGGTATGTGCATCTACCTCAGCATAAAGCGCCGCTTTCGATAGAAAATAAGTGAGATAAATAAACAATTGCCTTGTTTGGTCGAAATGTTTTTGTAAAATTCTGACAGCATCGCCGGGTTTAATTTCATTTTCGAATGCTGCAGCAGTATATAGGGTTTGCATCACTTTCACCCGGATATTTCTTCTATTGATCATTTTCGCAAAGAACTTTTAAGCGACGAATATAGTGAATAGTAAAAAGTCAATTATCAATCATGGATATTAAATTTTGACAAACGATCAATTTAATTTTTTTTTGAATTTTTTTGGATCAATATCCATTAATTCAAAATCCGGATCATTCCAGTAAAAATGCCACCATTCGGTTTCCAATGCTTTGAATCCATATTTTTCCATGACTGTTTTAAGAAGGGACCTGTTTTGTAAAATTTCATTTGAAAGGTCTTTAAAATCCTGGTGAGCTGTATCTGAAAAATTGTCAAAACCGGTTCCCATGTTTAATTCAGTTGCTGTCGATTTTTCAATAATCGTGAGATCGACAGCAATGCCACGGTTGTGGCCGCTTCCTTTTTTGGGATCAGCTACATAGCGATCATCTTTTATAGGCTCCCCCATCTTCACCGTAACACTGTACGGCCTGTATGCATCCCAAATTTTTAAAGACAAACCCCGTGTGTTTAATTCTTGCTGCGCTTTAGAAAGGGCCTTGGCTACAGGTAAGCGTAAAAAAGTAATATCACCATCTTTATAAAGCTTCTGGTGCATAAAATTGTTGGGAGTCGCATACCGGAGATCATATTGAATGCCGGGCACAATTGTCTTTAATTCTACCATTTTCCTGGAACTATCAGCTTTAGCCAACCGTTTGTATTCAGCAAATTTTTTTATAACCCTGACCTCTTTTTGTGTATATAAAGAAAGAGATGACCCTGTTAAAAAAATGAATGCGGCGATTGTTTGAATATTAAAACGATTCGTTATTTTGTTGCGCATACCACCGCCATTGACTGATGAAATTATACACAAAAAAATTCAGGCAAATTATTTTTTTCAGAAATTTACCTGATCCTGCAATTTTAATCTGCTTAATTATTTTCTGCTGCCTTTATTATTCGTGTAATCACAGGGTAAAAACCCCTCAGCATGAGTTAGTAAATACGCCGGAACAAATGAAAGAAAAGGTTCCCGGGGTAATTAAAACACTCATTGAACAAATAGCAGAAAATGCCGGAAAGATCGACTCGAATTCCATTTTACAGCCGGAGGTTCTTCAGTATTTATATGACCAGGATGATGACGAGGCAAAATGGAGCAGGGATACAAGCCTGACATTCGCAGGAAGATCATTAATAAAGTTCATTCAAAATTCGCAATTGTATGGTTTGTTTCCTGAGGACTATCATTATAAAAATATTACGTCAATCAACGAAAAACTGGCAGACTCTAATGGAAAGAAAGATGTGGTTCTTTGGTCAAAAGAGGACATACTACTTACAGATGCATTGCTGCAGATCATAAAAGACGTGAAGCTAGGGCGTTTGCAGAGAGACAGCATTACTCTTCGAACTGACTCAACTCTTCCTAAGGAGTTTTATGAACAGCAGGTCGATAAAATCATTCAATCGATGACCGTTTCAAGAATCATTGATTCACTCGAGCCATCTACAAGGGGTTATCGTGAATTAAAAGATGGGATAAAAGTCTTTTTGGATAGTGCACATTTTAAAGATTATACCTATGTTCCTTACCCGATTTATGATTCCGTTGGTTTCAAACAGACATTACAAAAAAGATTATTTGAGGAAGGATTAATTGATTCCCTGACTGATCTTTTTGATGCAGCAAAAGTTACAAAAGCGATCAAAAAATACCAGGAACTAAAAAAAATTACCGTTGATGGAAAGGCAGGAACAGAAACAATTCGTTTGTTGAATCTTACGGACAAGAACAAATTCATTCGTATTGCGCTGAGCCTGGATAAATACAAGATGCTTCCGGATAAAATGCCTGACAAGTATGTGTGGGTAAATCTTGCCGGTTATTATATGCAATTAAGAGATAGTGATACGGTAAAAATTTATTCGAAGATTGTTGTTGGCAAGCCATTGACCCGAACACCCGAATTAACAAGCGCTATTTCTGAAATGATCACTTATCCTCAGTGGAGCGTACCGCAAAGCATTATTGTAAAAGAATTTTTACCGGAACTGAAAAAGAACGCCGGGTATCTTGCGAAAAAAGGTTTCAGTTTATTAAATCAAAAAAATGAAGAAGTGGATCCGTATTTTGTTGACTGGTCGAAATATAAAACCAGTATTCCTTACAAAATAGTGCAGGGGAGTGGTGATGATAATGCATTAGGCATAATGAAATTTAATTTTCCGAATAAATATGCGGTGTATTTGCACGACACGAACCAACGGTATCTTTTTGGACAATCATCAAGAGCTTTAAGTCATGGTTGTGTGCGTGTGCAGGAATGGGGAAAGCTAAGTGATTACATTTTGAAAAATGACAGTACATATATAAAATCGCTCGGGGGTCATTCTTTTACAAAAGCTGATTCCGTATCAAAATGGTTGAAAAAAAAGGAAAAGCATTTTATACCTGTAAAAAGCAAGATTCCTGTATTCATTCGTTATTTTACGTGTGAAGGAAAGGATGGAAAGATTGTTTTTTACGATGATATCTACAATGAAGACCGCATGTTGGGAGAAAGATACTTTGCCAGGAAATATTTATAGTATAATTGTCGTTTGCTAAATATCGGGCCAGCAGTACGGGGAGCAGAGCAGAAGCTGAATCAGGGATCTTTAGCCGGTAGAAGTATTACTTATAAATCCAACTAATGAAATTTTTTTTTATTTGCCTGATTATTTTCATTGCCTGTGCCGGGGAAATGGTGGCGCAGGAAAATCAGAAAGTGCAGGTGGTCTCAATAAAAAAGCCACAGATCCTATACGGTACCGCAAGTTTTTATGCCAACAAATTCGAAGGAAGAGAGACTGCAAATGGCGAAATCTTTAGTCAAAAAAAGATGACGGCTGCTTGTAATGTTTTACCCCTCGGCACATGGATAAGAGTAACTAATCTTTATAACGGCTTATCGGTAATTGTAAAAGTAAATGACCGGTTGCATCACAGAATGAAAAGAGTTGTAGATCTTTCAAAAGCTGCCGCCCGGCAATTGCATCATGTCGATGGATTAATAAGAGTAAAAGTGGAAGTGCTTGGAAAGAAAAAGCCTTTCGGACAAAGTGCATAATAAAGCAATAAATTTTTTCCGGATATTGAACTTAGCAGTTATTTTTGTTTACGGTTAAACCAAACTATCTGTTTATGAAGAAATTACTGGCTTTTGTGTTAGCTATTTATTGTTTTACTGTTACAAGCCTAAGCCAATCTATCAATATTACCAGGAAGCCTTCATTAGGAATTAATTTTACTTTCACCGATTTTACAACTGCTAACCGGATTCGTACACAATCATTGTCCTCAGTTTTCAGAGATAAAAAATGGGCTAACTTCAAAGAAATGTCGCCGGGCATTAGTGTTACGTATGCGCAGGGATTTAATCCATGGGTTGATTTTGCCGCTACATTAAATGGTACTTTTTTAGAATATCCTTTTCGCAACAAACCTGCTTCAACAGATAACAATTTTTTGCTGGAAGGTGATGCTTCTGCCAATTTTAAGCTGGTAACGGAAAATTATTGGGTAATACCTTATGCATCTGCAGGTATTGGTGCGCATATGTATAAATCTTATTACGGAGCTTTTGTACCTGTCGGCATCGGTTTAAGAATAAACCTGTTTGGTGAGTCCGGTGTTAACATCAGCTCACAATATCGTATTCCCGTTAATTATGAAACTTCGAATTATCATTTTTTTCATAGCATAGGTGTATATGGTCCTATCGGTGAGAGAAAAGAAGAATTAAAACCACTTCCACCGGTCCCGGTTGTTCAACCAAAAGATAGTGATGGTGATGGAATAACCGATGATAAAGACAAATGTCCTACAGTAGCCGGTGTAGCCAAGTATGATGGTTGCCCTGTGCCTGATACGGATAAAGATGGCATCAACGATGATGACGATAAATGTCCTACAGTGCCTGGTGTGGCCCGTTACCAGGGCTGTCCTATTCCTGATACGGATAAAGATGGCATTAACGATGAAGAAGATAAATGCCCTACTGTCCCTGGTGTAGCTCGCTACCAGGGTTGCCCGGTTCCGGATACAGATGGCGACGGCGTCAATGATGAAGAAGATAAATGCCCGACAGTGCCCGGAGTTCCGGAAAATCAGGGTTGTCCTGCAATAAAAGAAGAGCTAAAAAATAAAGTGGATTTTGCGGCCCGAAATATTTTGTATACGACGAACAGTTATAAATTATTGCCAGGTTCAAACAAGGGATTAAATGAAGTAGTGAAAATTCTTCAGTCCGATAATAACCTGAAGCTTTCCATTGACGGATATGCGGATAGTACAGGCACTGCTGAAAAAAATCAAACGCTCAGTGAGAAAAGGGCAAATGCAGTAAAGGATTATTTTGTGAAAAAAGGTATTGACGCAAGCCGGATAACTACTACCGGTCATGGACAGGATATGCCTATAGCTGATAATAAAACTGCTGCGGGCCGCAAGAAAAACAGGAGAGTGGAAATGAAATTGGGTTACTGACACAACCATAGATAAAAAAAGCGCTTCATGATTGGAGCGCTTTTTTATTTAAGCGTGCCATAGTTTATCAAGACGATAAATGTGCCACGATTACAAGAGCCTGATAAAACAAGAAACCGTCAGAATCGTGGCACATTTGCAAAGAAGTGTGCCATAGTTACCGGAGTCTGATGAGACAAAAAAGTTATCAGAAACTATGGCACACTTACCGGGATCAGTTCAACAATTCTTTCAAGATAAAATTGATCTGTTTCATCGAAATAATTTAACTCGTCGCTGTCAGCATCTAATACTGCAACCACTTCATTATTTCGAATAAGAGGCACAACAATTTCTGATCGAGATAAACTGCTGCAGGTAATATGACCAGGAAATTTCTCAACATCCGGAACGATGATCGTCTTTGCTTTTTCCCAACTTGTTCCGCAAACTCCTTTGCCCTTGCGTATTCTCGTACAGGCAACAGGACCCTGGAACGGAGCAAGTACCAGTTCATTTTCTTTTACTAAATAGAAACCCACCCAAAGCCAGTTAAATTGTTCTTTCAATGCGGCCACTACATTGGCGAGATTAGCCACCAGGTCTGGTTCACCGGTAAGTAATCCATTGATCTGTGGCAACAGAGATTCATATTGTTCTTTTTTAGTTCCGGAAATTATGCTTAGGTCTTCTGCCATGCGTTTATAAGTGTGCCATAGTTACAATAGCTTTCTGTTTTATCAGTGATTTATAACTATGGCACACTTAAAGATCA
>Ga0207106_1030_pt1 | contig 34971 bp, 34 predicted proteins | sample Alteio_BWMinHeat_78_FD_153535 | JGI IMG/M metagenome (GOLD analysis project Ga0207106, IMG submission 153535) | Enriched cells from forest soil in Barre Woods Harvard Forest LTER site, Petersham, Massachusetts, United States -... | ecosystem: Environmental > Terrestrial > Soil > Temperate forest >...
TAAAACGTGCATAATCCATGATCGAAGGTGTGTGGCCATTGGCTTCAACCCAAGCCTTATTACGCAAATTTTCTACAGGCACTGAAGAAGACGAACCAAAATTATGACGCAGTCCCAAAGTATGTCCTACTTCATGTGAGGAAACAAAACGGATCAACTGTCCCATCAGCGCATCACTAAATACCATTTTTCTTGCTGCCGTATCACTGGGTGCAGCTTGTATCATGTACCAATTTTGCAAAAGTTCCATTACATTATGATACCAGTTGATATGGCTTTCCATGATCTCCCCGCTTCGCGGATCGGCAACACTTGGACCACTTGCGTTAGCTACATCTGAAGGTTTATATACAATAGCAGAATAGCGTGCGTCCTCAAGACTCCAATCCGGATCTTCTTTTTTTGAAGGCGCTTCTTTGGCAACGATCGCATTTTTGAAACCTGCTTTTTCAAACGCAACATTCCAATCATTCACTCCCTGCATCAGGTAAGGAACCCATTTTTTGGGAGTAGCAGGATCGATATAAAACACAATTTGTTTCTTTGGTTCTACCAATTCACCACGCTTGTATTTTTCCATGTCTTCCTTTTTTGGCTCCAACCTCCAGCGCTTGATCAATTGAACAGATTCTACTCCCTGGGGATTTACATCGAAGTCAGTATAACCAACAGTGAAATATCCAACCCGTGCATCAAAATATCTTGATTGCATAGGAACTTTTGGCAATAAAACCATTGAACTATTTAGCTCAACCGTTAAATTACCTCCGGACGGAATACCTCCACCTCCCCCAAAACCGCCTGCCCCGGGTGCTGCGGGATTTCTACTGTAAGTTTTAACGGTAGTGATTTCAATGTTGATCGGGAATGATCTGATTGTTTCAATATATGATTTGTCGGCTTGAAGAGAGCCGATACGGTTGATCGTTTTCAAATTGCTGTTGAAAAATAAAACATCATTATCACCATTTGCATAATCAGTAACATCAATCACATTGCTGTTTGAAATGCCATTGGTTGTTGAATCCCTGCCATAGGTTTTAATGTCGAAAGCCGCAGCAATAGGTTGAATATTCGAATTGGCAACTGCCCAAAACATAGGTGAGGTAGAATCCTTTGCATATTCTGCATAGGAAATAGTGCGAAGGAAAATTTTGTTGTTAGGCCCCTTCTCAAACCGTACCACGTTCTGGCCTATCTGGTCACCTGCATAACCAAAAAAACCATTACGCATTCCTGCAGCTGCTTTTGAAATGCGGTTCACTACCAGTATCTCGCGACCAAGTAAAGAATCAGGTATCTCAAAATAATATTTGTCATCTATCTTATGCACTTTAAATAAACCTTCATCGGTTTTTGCCTTGTCAGTGATAACTTCTTTGTAAGGTTTCGGACCTGCAGGACGAATAGCCGATTTTGCAGTATCCTGCCGCTGTTGTGCGAACAATATGCCGGCAATAAACAGGAACGTAATACTAAAGGTGAAATAGCGATATGACCTTCTCATATAAACTTGCTTGTTTTAAAAATGAATGAAAAAAGCAATATACTAAAGGAATATTTATTTCTTATTTGCTTTGAAAATTTTTATAGGGACGGTAATGAAAAATATAAAACAATCCTGTTTAATATTTCACAAATAAAAAACCGTCCTGTTAAAGACGGTTTTTTATCAGTTTACCTTCGTCTATTCAGAATTATCTTTCTTATCTGCTTTTTTCTTTCCTTTTGGTGCGAACATGGCCAGCATTCTTCGTCCTTCCATTTTTGGCATATTTTCCAAAACACCTACTTCAGTCAATCGTTCAGCAAATTTTAAAAGTAATAACTGCCCGCGATCCTGGAATTGTATTGCACGCCCTTTGAATTGAACATATGCCTTTACCTTGTTACCATCTTTTAAAAAATTTTCTGCGTGCTTAGCCTTAAAATTAAAATCATGTTCATCAGTATTGGGAGTAAAGCGTATTTCTTTTACCTCGGAGACTTTGGCATTTGCCTTCATCTCTTTTTCTTTCTTCTTCTTATCGTATAAAAATTTGTTGTAGTCAATGATCTTGCAAACCGGTGGATCAGCATTTGGAGAAATTTCAACGAGATCAAGTCCCTGGTCATGCGCCATCTTTATAGCTTCAGTGGTAGAATAAACTCCAACCTCTACATTATCGCCAACCAATCGCACCTGTGGTACCCTGATAAAATGATTAATGCGATGTTCTGCCTCTTTGCGTGGAGCAAACCTGCCCCTGTTAAAACCACCTTTGTTAAACCCGCCGCCACCGGGCTTTTGAAAGCCGCCTGGTTTTGGTTGAAAACCTTTGTTCGGTAATGCCATTTATAATTTTTAAGTTATGCTCTGCCCCTGAGCAATCTTTTTTAAAATAATTATTCCTTTGGGGTTGAAGGAATACTCGTTTCAACTCATTACTCATCATACATCACCATCAGTTATCATCTGTCAACTATTAACTAATGACTATTGACTGCCGACTACCATCTCCTCTCCTTTTCTCTCGCCGATCTCAGTTTCTATTTCATGAATGAATTCATCTACAAGTTTCGCTCCCAAATCTCCTTTGCCCTGCCGGCGAACAGCTGCTTTATTTTCACTCATTTCTTTTTCACCGATCACCAGCATATAAGGGACTTTCATCAATTCCGTATCCCGTATTTTCTTTCCTATCTTTTCATTCCTTTCATCGATCTCTGCACGAATATCTGCTTTTTTCAACTTATGTAAAATAGTTTTAGCATAGTCTATAAATTTATCACTGATCGGTAAAATCTTAACCTGCAGCGGCGATAGCCAGACAGGAAGTTTTCCTGCGTAATGTTCCAGTAAAAATCCAATAAACCTTTCATGTGTTCCCAGGGGTGCCCGGTGAATGATCAGTGGAACTTCAGGCTTGTTATCATGATTTGTAAATTCCAGTTTAAATCTCCTGCCTTGTGCAAAATCCACCTGGTTTGTTGCCAGGGTAAATTCCTTCCCGATAGCACTCCATATCTGTACATCGATCTTGGGACCATAAAAGGCTGCCTCGTCGGGAACTTCTACATAAGGAGTTTTTGTTTTGATCAAAACATCTCTTACTAATTGTTCGGTCTCTTTCCAAAGCTCGGATTCGTCCACATATTTTTTTCCAAGTTTATCCGGGCTGTGCAGTGATAAGCGCATTACATATTTATCAATACCAAAAATTTTAAAATATTTCAGGTACATATCATTTACAGCCCTGAACTCATCATAAAATTGTTCCTTGGTGCAATAAATATGAGCGTCATTCATATGCAGGCAGCGAACCCGCATCAGGCCAAACAATTCGCCGCTCTGCTCATACCGGTAACAGGTTCCATATTCTGCCAGTCGCAAAGGAAGGTCTTTGTAGCTTTTTTGTTCAGCAGCAAATATTTTATGATGATGAGGACAGTTCATTGCCTTGAGATAATATTTTACTCCTTCTAATTCCATTGGGGGATACATGCTCTCCTGGTAATAAGGCAAATGACCGCTGGTCAGGTATAAACTTTCTTTGGCAATATGCGGAGTAACCACCCGTTTGTACCCCGCATCATCCTCTGTTTCCTTAGCCAGTCGCTCCAGCTCTTCAATTATCACCGCACCATTTGGCATCCACAAAGGAAGGCCCGGACCTACATCGTCATCAAATGTAAAAATGCCAAGCTCCTTGCCTAATTTTCTATGATCTCTCCTTTTTGCTTCTTCCAGCATATTCAAGTGCTCATCCAATTCTTTTTGCGAAGGGAAGCTTACACCATAAATCCTGGTGAGCATTTTATTTTTTTCATCACCTTTCCAATAAGCGCCGGCAATGTTGGTAAGTTTGATCGCCTTTATAAAACCAGTGTTTGGAATATGCGGACCCCGGCACAGATCAGTAAAATTTCCCTGGCTGTAAAAAGTTATTTCTCCATCATTCAATCCCTGCAACAGGTCCAACTTGTATTCATCTCCTTTATCCGAAAAATATTTTACCGCATCTTCTTTTGAAATTTCTTTTCTTATATAATTATTATTCTGTTTTGCCAGTTCATTCATTTTCTTCTCGAGCTTCGCAAGATCCTCTTCATTCATTTTTCGGTTACCCAAATCCATGTCATAATAAAAACCATTTTCAACAGGAGGACCCACCCAAAATTTTACCCCGGGAAACAGGGACTCAACAGCCTCAGCCATCAAATGTGCTGATGAATGCCAGAAAGTGCTTTTGCCTTCCGCATCATTCCATGTAAGTAATTTTAACGAAGCATCTTCATTTATGGGCCGGGTTGCATCCCAAACTTGCCCGTTCACGTTAGCAGCAAGTACTTTTCTTGCAAGACCTTCAGAAATTGATTTAGCAATATCTAATGCGGTAATTCCTTTTTCATACTGTCGCACAGCCCCGTCGGGAAAACTAATATTGATCATTTTATTTTTTGGTGGTGGTAAGTGGCGCTTGCCGGGAAGGAAATCCCTTCCCACCTGCTACTTGCCATTGTCCACTTCCTTTTTTAGAACGGCAAAATTAACAAACTCTTGTCGCGTTGCCATAAGTTACGATACGAAGTTATTCGTTAGTTTTACAGTGTGATGAAAAGAATTTTATTACAGTCAGCGCCAATCACAATTTTTCTTTTTTCTCTTTGTCTTTTCTCTTCGGCCCAGGACCTTACCGGTATTTGGAAAGGATATTTTATTACCAATGACGGAGAACAATACAAACTTGAATTCCAGGTAAAGCAAAACAACACTTCGTCAGTTACCGGTGTTTCATATTCTTATCTTGATGTTCGTTTTTATGGAAAGGCAACGATGTCGGGAAGTCTTAACCGGTCAGAAAAACAATTCCAGATCCAGGAATTACGCACCGTTGAAGTTAAGAACATGAGCGGTGGCGGCACGTGCCTCATGAAATATATTTTTACTTATGATAAATCCGGTAAGGAAGAATTTTTGGAAGGAACATTTGTAGGTAAATCCGAAGACCGAAAGAATCCGCAAAACGATGGCAATTGGGGCGATTGTGGTGGTGGAAAAGTTTACCTGCGCAGAGTTCAATCTTCCGATTTTTATGTTGAGCCTTTTTTGCGTGATAACCCTAAACCAAATACAATTGACACAAAGCTGAAATCACCCCCGCCTGTTGTAAAAAAATCACCTGTAAAAACTAACCCAACGCCAATACCAAAAAAAACTCACCCTTCAGCAAATAATAGGGCAACAGTAAAAAACAAACCTGATATAATAAAACCAAATACCAATTCTATTGCCGATACGACAAAAGAAACTCAAATTAATTCCGTTCTTAAGAATTCCGTTTCGCAAATGAAGAGCTTTACGCCCGAAATTTTAAAAACAAGAGAAAATACACTTGCAAAGACTATAATTGTGAATACCGAAGATGTGTTGATCAGGCTCTATGATAATGGTGAAATAGATGGCGATAGCATTTCTGTTTTTGTCGATAGTAAATTAGTGCTTTCACATAAAGGACTGAGTACGGTACCCATTACTTTACATTTAAAGTTTAGTGCAAGTGAAGATGAGCATGAGGTAGTGATGGTAGCAGAAAACCTCGGACTGATTCCACCCAACACTGCTTTAATGATCATCGATGCCGGTGACAAACGCTATAAGGTGCAGATCACATCGACAGAGCAAAAAAACGCTTTGGTCAGATTTAAATATGAGCCGCCGTCACAATAGTACCGCTCAAGTATTTTTTAGCCCTGTTAAAGCCTTTCTTATTATCTTCAATTTCATGTCCCGGTTCACCGCTACACTGGTAATATTGTGCTTCGCGTGCACAGCTCAATCACAAAATATAGACGGAACATGGCGTGGAAAACTCACACAAGGCCCGGGCGGTTGTTTTCCTGTTTACTTTATTGAAATGCAGTTAAAAGTTGAGGGTTTAAAAATTTACGGCTCATCGTATCATTTTTCAGATGTAAATAATTTTGTAAAGGAAAATTTTGAAGGCGTTTACGATTCAAAAAACAGATCGCTCACGATCCAGGAAACAGGTCCTACCACTTTTCACGTTCCGCCGGATTGTATCCCATGTATCAAACATTATACGTTAGCCCTGAACCGTTCAAGAGATTCGCAAAACATGATCGGCGATTGGGGTGGCAGAATGATGAACAGCCAGATGTCTTGTCCGCCGGGCAGAATTTTTTTAACAAAAGAAACTTCATCTATATTCAATGAGATTAAAGTCGATACCGGTAATCTTCGCCTCGATTTTTATGACAATGCCGAAATTGATGGCGATTCAATTTCTGTTTCTGTAGATAACAAGGTGGTAGTTACTCATCAGATGCTAACAGCAAAGCCCATAACCGTATTTGTCAGAATTGATTTCATAAAAACAGAACATGAGGTCGTTATGATTGCAGAAAATGAAGGCTCTATTCCCCCCAATACTGCTTTACTGATCGTAACAGCGGGCGAAAAGCGTTACAGTCTTTTTTTAAGTTCTGACGTTGATCAGAAAAAAATTCTTGTGAGATTTATTTATGAGAAGCCAAAGTGAAGGTACAAGGCACAAGATTCAAGGTACAGAAAACAAGAAATTATTGATTATTGAATTATTAATTATTGAGTTTGATCTGCATTTTTAATACAACAATCTTTAATCAATAATTAATAATTGTCGAACCCCGGACAATCTTGTACTTTGCACCTTGTGTCTTGTGGCTTCATAGAAAATTAAATTCCCTTCTGCAGAATTTTGTATTTTAGTTGTAATTACAATCCATCATCTTCTGCTCTTTAAGAAATTCCTGCCTGTTGAAATCATTAATTTTCTAATAACACAGTTCATTTCATTATTCACATAAAACGAAAACCAATGAAAAAAATTCTGACAATTGCTTCGGCCGGACTGATTTGTTTTATTACCTCCTGTAACAGTAATGGAAACAGTACTTCTGGTAATTCACAAGGAGATAAGAATATTGCAGCAGTTCACGCCGTTAATGACGCTATACAATCCGGTGATGTAGACAAACTGGATCAGTACATTGCGACAGATGGAGTTGACCATGGCGGCGAACAAGGAGATATTAAAGGATTAGATAGTATTAAAGCTAACCTGAAACGTATGCATGATGAATATAAGGATATGAAACTTGAGTCTTTGCAGGATGCTGCGGGCGGGGATTATGTTTTTTCTCTTACAAAATTTACGGGTACAAGTGTGGTAGCAAGCATGGGTGCGCCTGCCGGTACCCATTTCGATATGAATTCCGTCGAAGTTGTAAAATTTAACAAGGATGGAAAAGCCACTGAACATTGGGGTTATTTTCAAATGAGTGATGCCATGAAAATGATGGGTGGAGGCAGTAACATGGGCATGGAAAAAATGAATTCTTCTATGGACAAGATGAAGATGGACACCACGAAACACTAAAGGAATTGCTTCATCAGGATAATGCGGGTATAAGAATGCCCGCTTTTTTTTGTTTATGCCAGAACTCTATTTTTTTGAATATAATACCTGCTTACAATTAAAGAAATGGGTAAACCGATGCACAACATCAGGATGATGGCACCTCTTGCCATACTGTCCCATTTTGTGGGAATATCAGCAATATGCAACAAAGGCAATATAGCCAGGTTCATCACGCACCATACAAAAATACCATACAGCAATCCGCAGATTATTCTTTGCTTTTTCAAAAAAGGTATAAACGGAAATATAAAAAAATAAAAGATCGTAAAAGAAAATGCAATAATAAAATGAAAGCCAAGCCCCGCCAATGCCATTTTAATACCGCCCTCAAAAGCCGGTTTTCCAAATACACCTCTTGCAATTCCCTGCAAAAGTTGGGTTGTTGTAATTCTTTTCATGATCAAAACATAAACAGAAATTGCTGCCAGTATGTCTATAGTTCCAGCCACAAGTCCCGCAATCAAAATAGTTTTAAAAGCTGAAGACCGGGAACCTGCATGAGCTTTCGGGTAATTCATATAAAATGCCTGTGTAGTTTCAGTGATACAAGTATAAAGGAAATGCTGCTTGTGATCGAGATGAATTTAATATATAACTTTTACTTCTTCACCATTTGATAAAGTCTCATGATCCTGTCTTTGATGGTCGGCCATTCATATCGCGCAAGATAGTGATAACGGTTTTGGAAAAAATAAATATCCAGGTAAGGAACATTTATCAACTGTTGTCTTGCAAAACTTGCATTGGATGTATCGATCAAATCATCTTTTGCTCCCTGCAGGTACATTACCGGCACACGAATATTTTTCCAATAAGGAAGCATTTTCTCCAATTCTTCTTTATGATGCAGTTTTTCCGTGTTAGCTGATTGAAACATTCTTGGAATAAACCATCGAATAGCAGGATGTTCTATGATCCGTGCAAACCAAAATATTTTCTCTCTTCCGGGTCCTATTGCAGGACCTGTTATTTCAAGAGCGTCAACTAAATCCGGATGATCCATTGCAAGCCGGCAGGCAATAGGCGCTCCAAAAGATCCTCCAACTACAATAATCGGATGTCTTGCTTTATACAAACTGTCCAGCAAACGGCTAATCATTTCTGATTGCTTTTGAATGGATGGTTCCGGGTGACCAAATCCCGAATAACCATAGCCCGGCCTGTCTATGGCTAATATGTGAAATGCTTTGAGAATGTCTTTATCACTGAATCTTCCGCGATAAAGACTCATTGAAGCAGGTGAACCATGGATGAATAACAAGGTTGGCAAACTGTCGCTTCCAATACTTACATAACGCAACCTTCTCCCGAGTGCAGTATAATAACCAATCTTTCCGGGAATATTATTTTCTTTAAAGAACTCATTGAGTTCCTCATCGCTTTTTCGAAACTGTACAAAATGATCAAAGACAAGGCAAGCCACAATGAAAAAAATAATGATACCCATGAATGTTCTCAATAGCCTTCGAAGCCATCTCCATCTCCGCTTAGTTTTTTCCATGCTGTAAATTAATCGATACTGGATTTACTTTCGCTGGTCGGTTGGTTTCAGAGTTCCAAAGTTCACAAGTTCACCAGTTCAAACTCTGAAACTTTGGAGCCAGTGAACTCTTGAACTATTCTCGTTTCAAAGTTCACCGGTTCACAAGTTCGCTAAACTTTGAAACCCGTGAACCCTGGAACTATCTAGTATTCATTTAAAACAAATGGCTTCTTTTACATAGGAGAATTGCATCCATTTAAGTAATACGAAGGAAGCAAGGCACGGTTTGAAACTGCTTCCGGGACTTTTACCCTTGAGTGTTTTACTCACAACATTTCTGATTACATCGCGGCAGCAACCAATAATGGGCTTTCCTGTCATACCTGACCGAATGGTTTGATGACGATAATAAAAGTTTTATTCGACGAATAGTCGCTTTTATATTTCAAAAGAAATAATCAGTGGGACAGTTATGATTATGTTATTGCTACGCCTCTGCTTTTTTCTTAGCCTCTTTCCGGGCAGTGTCCGACGCTTCAGTTTGCTTTACTAATTGAATCGCACAATGTATCTTAATTTCGTTGCTAACCACTACCTGGCCTGCCTCAGTAACAGCATCCCACATTAATTCAAAGTCTTTCCTGTTAATTTTTCCACTAACGGTAAAGCCTGCTCTTGTTTGTCCCCAGGGATCCGTGATCGTGCCTCCATACTCAACTTCCACTTCAACGGGTTTTGTTATATTTCGAATGGTAAGGTCTCCGTAAAGAATATAGTTGGCTCCATGTTTTTTAAAATGCCTGCCTTCGAACTTCAACTGTTTATACTGTTCCACGGAAAAGAAGTCCGGAGATTTCAGATGCGTATCTCTTTGCTCATTATTCGTGCTTATGGAATTAATGTCTGCTGTAAATAAAATTTTTGAAGCCTTTGTAAAATCATCGTCCTCTGTTTCCACTTCAAGGTCGAATTTCTTAAAATGGCCGGTAACAGCCGTGATCATTAAGTGTTTTGCTTTGAATTGGATCTCGGAATGAGCGGGATCCACTTTCCATTTTGTTTTTGCCATAGTGAAGAATTAAATGTTTAAACAATGTATTGGTTAAACAAACAAAAACCCTGCCGCATGATCCATTGGAATAAAAGCGAACCGGGAATCAGCGATGTATAGAAATATCGCAAAAAATTAACCCGGCTTATTTGAGGATGCCTCTTATTTTATTTGCATGTACAATTAATTCAAGAAGATAATCATAGTTGTCTTTTTCCAGACAACTTTTGAATTTTTTAAGTTGAGCAATATGTTCATTTAAAACATCAAGCACATTTTCTTTATTCTGCTTAAAGATAGGAACCCACATAGCGGGATTACTTTTTGCCAAACGTACAGTGCTTTCAAAACCGGCGCTGGCTAATTCAAAAATTGCTTCTTCTTCTTTTTCTTTTTCAAGTACAGTATTTGCCAACGCAAACGAGGTAATGTGTGAAATATGACTAACATAAGCCGCATGGAGATCGTGTGCTTCTGCATCCATTTCGAGCAAACGCATCCCGATCTTACCAAACATATTTTTTGTCCATTCCAAAGCATCCGGGTCAGAATCCTTCGTATTGCATAGAACAACAGCTATTTTTTCAAAAGCTCCTTTCACGGCAGCTTGCGGACCATTATACTCAGTTCCCCACATGGGATGCGCTGCTACATAGCGTCCCCGTTTCCCGTGTTCTTTTACTGATTCAACTAATAGTGATTTTGTTGAGCCAAGATCGATCACGACCTGGTTATTGATCTTATTCAATATTTCAGGCAGTAAGGTCACTATGCTGTCTACAGGAATCGCCAGAATAATAACATCGGATTGCTTAATGGCCTCATCAAGAGATAAAATCTCATCTACCAATTCTAATTCCAGTGCTTTTTGAGCATGAAATTCATTTGACTCTACCCCAATTAGCTTCGAAGAAATTTTTTTTTCATGAAGTTGCAGAGCTAAGGACCCACCTATAAGTCCAACACCAACTATGCATATTCTTTTTCTTTCCATGTAACAATTATTAATTATTAATTATTCTTTGCGTGGCCTCTTCAATTTTTTCTTCTGTAGCACAAAGACTTACCCGTATATATTTTTCTCCATTGCTTCCAAAAATTCCACCGGGTGTAATAAACAAAAATGAATTGTACAGAACATGATCGGAAAAGTCATAACTATCTTTAAATCGTTCATTGATTTTTGACCATACAAATAACCCGGCCTGGTTTTTTGAATATTTACAATGTAAAGAGTCTAATAATTGAAAAACTTTCTCCCTCCTTTTTCTATAAACCGCATTTACCTGTTCATACCAATCATGTCCTAATGATAATGCTTTGGCAGCAGCTAACTGGAGCGGTAAAAACATGCCGCTATCCATATTGCTTTTAAACCTGAGAACCTCATCAACTCTTTTTTTTGCTCCGCAAAGCATGCCTACTCTCCATCCCGCCATATTGTGCGACTTGCTTAATGAATTCAATTCAACTACACATTCTTTAGCATTATCGACACTAAGTAAACTCATTGGTTCATCTCCCGATAGCCAACGGGGCAAAATAAAACTGTAAGGATTGTCATGAATGACCAGCATATTATTTTTTCTTCCGAATGCCACAAGCTTTTCAAATAATTCTTTCGTGGGTAATTGCCCTGTTGGCATCTGTGGGTAGTTGACAAAAATTCCTTTGATTCTGTAATCGGAGGTTTGAATAATTTTTTCAAGTTTGTCAAAATCCGGCTGGTAATTATTTTCTTCAAGCAGATCATAATAAACAGGGGTAGCTCCTGATAATTTTACAGCACTTGAATAAGTGGGATAACCTGGATTTGGGACAAGTACGGCAAGACCTTCTTCAAAATATGTCATGCAAATATGCATGATGCCTTCTTTACTGCCAATCAATGGTAAAATTTCCGTATCAGGATCTAATTCCACAACATACCATTTTTTGTACCACTCGCTGATCGCCTTGCGAAGTATGGGTGAACCTTTGTATGATTGGTATCCATGAACATTTGGCTTCGCACTCTCCTCCTGCAAAACTCTTATTACATCAGCGTGCGGCGGTTGGTCAGGGCTCCCAATACCAAGATTAATGACATTCTTACCTTGTCTATTAAGCTCATCAATTTCTCTCAGCTTTTGAGAAAAATAATATTCGCTTATGCTATCGAGTCGTTTTGCAGTTTGCATTCTTTTTATTTGAAATCACAAGAACCAAATCTCAAATGCCAAATAATATTACAAACTAAAAAAATTCATACCTGTATCGATATGCAAAACATTGGAATTTATTTGAAATTTGTTTTTTGTCATTTGGAATTTATTGAAGCTATTTCCATTCTCCCCTCTTATACACACCATATATTTTTAAATGTTCAGTAAGAGGTTTTATGTCTTCAATCACTTTTTCAAACTGATCAATATTTCCAAATTCCATATCTGCATGAAAGCTGTATTTAAAATCGGTATCAGGAATTGGAAAACTTTGAAGCTTGCTTAAATTGATTCCGTCTGCAGCAATTTTGGTTAATACCCTGGCTAAACTTCCTCTTGAATGATCAGTATGAAAACTTACCGAGGCCTTATCCGCGCCATTTATTTTTTGAACTTCATCTTCTTTCTTCAGTACCAAAAACCTTGTATAGTTGTTCTTAAGTGTATGAACATTGGGAGCAATGATTTCCAGGCTAAATAATTCAGATGCCAGCTTACTCGCAATGGCCGCGATATGCCTGCTTTTATGCTGGTGAATATGTTTCGCGCTTAAGGCAGTATCTTCAGTTTCTACCAGTTTCCAATTGTATCTGTCCAAAAATTCGAGACATTGCTGAATGGCCATAGGATGAGAATGAACTTCGCGAATATCATCCAGTTTTACGCCCGTGTTGACCAATAAATTTTGTTTGATCTGTAAATACACTTCACCTACTATCACCAGGCTGCTTCTTTGTAACAAATTATAATTGGCCAAAATGCTTCCTGCAATTGAATTTTCGATAGCCATCACTCCACCATCGGATTCCTTTTTGTTCGAAGCAAGTTTAATGACGTCTTTAAAAGTTGCACATGGAATAACCAGCACCTCTTTTCCAAAAAAGTGGCGGGCGGCCATTTGATGAAAGCTGCCCTCATAACCTTGTATCGATATTCTTGTTGCCATATGAAAACAGAAATCCCGGCTTTTGACCGGGATTCTTATGTTGATTTTCGCTCGAAAACTAATTTACGTTCAACAAAAGCATTCCCGGCTTCTGGCTAAAGAAGTAATAAAAATAAAACCAACGGTATGCATTTGCGATTGTCATGCTTCAAAAATAGCAATCCATTTTAAACTAAAAAATTTATTAGGCGGTTTTTTTTGAATGACGCACGGAATCGGCCTCATTCATTCGTATACGACGGCCCCGAAAATTTTTGCCATCAATTGCCCTGATCATTTTGTTGGCCGCCGCCGGTTCTATTTCGATCCAGCTGTTCATTTCCTTCATGTCTATACGGCCCAGCACATTCTTGTTCAGGTCACTCATGTCGAGGATAAATTGTAAAAAACTGGCTTTGTAAAAACCATCTTTAGTGCCAAGATTTACAAACAGGCGCTGATAGCCTTTGTTTTCAAAACTTTTTCCCTTTGTATCGCGGTGAGGACTTCGTTCCCTTTTTTCTTCACGGATGTTGAGATCGGCGGCGTTTTCATAATATTTAAGGAAACGATCGAACTCAAGAGAAGCTACTCTTTGCAGAATTTCCTCTTTTTCTGTGGAAGCAAAACGTTCTTTCAAAACAGGCATATACGTTTCATATTCACCATGACTAATGTCTGCCTGCAGCATTTTATCAATGAAATGAAAAAATTGTTTACGACAAACATCCTTGCCTGCCGGGATATCCAATTTATGGAACCGGTTGTTCAGCATTTTTTCTATCTGGCGCAAACGATAGATTTCTTTAGGAGTAATTATAGAAATTGAAATACCACTTTTTCCTGCCCTGCCTGTTCGACCACTGCGATGGGTGTACACTTCCATATCATCCGGCAATTCATAATTGATCACATGAGTGATGCCCTGTACGTCAATTCCTCTTGCTGCCACATCGGTGGCAATTAATAGTTGTAAATTTTTTTCGCGGAAGCGACCCATTACTTTATCCCGTTGAACTTGTGTCAGATCACCATGCAATGCCTCAATATCATATCCTTCACGGATCAGTGATTCAGTGATCTCCTGCGCATCAGCCTTAGTTCTTGTAAAAATTAGTCCATACAGCCCGGGATTAAAATCAATGATCCTTTTCAATGTCTCATAGCGATTGACCTGCGATGTGACAAAATACTGGTGATCGATATTAGCAGCGCCTTCATTTATTTTTCCAATAGTAATTTCAAAAGGCTGCTTCATGTATCGTTTGCTCACCTGTCTTATTTCAGGTGGCATGGTAGCACTAAACAACCAGGTGCTTTGCCTGTTTGGAGTATTTTTTAAAATAAATTCTATGTCATCTTTGAATCCCATGTTCAGCATCTCGTCAGCCTCATCCAGGACCACGTAGTGAATATTTTCAAGATGGATCGCTTTACGTTCAATCAGGTCGATCAGCCGTCCCGGTGTCGCCACTACTATATGTGTTCCTTTTTTAAGATCCCGTATCTGCATTCCAATGGAGGCACCTCCATACACAGCCGTAACGGCAATATGATCCGTTTTTCTTTTGAATGAATTGAGATCATTAGTGATCTGTAAACAAAGTTCACGCGTAGGGCAAATGATGAGGGCCTGCGGAATCTTTTGTTGTTTATCGATGAGTTGTAAAAGGGGAAATCCGAAAGCCGCCGTTTTTCCTGTGCCCGTTTGAGCAAGCCCGATAAAATCTTTTGTTCCCTGCAATAAGACTGGAATAGCCTTTTCCTGGATGGGGGTCGGTTGTGTAAATCCTAAGGCTTTAATTGAATGAAGCAAACCTTGTTCAATTCCTAACTCTTCAAATAATACCACTGGTTTTTTGTTTAACACTAATAATTAAGGCGCAAAGATAGATGATCGCCAGGGATAAAAAGGGCGGGTCAAGGATGTCTTTATATATAAAAAACAAAGGCCTTCCTCTTGCGAGGTGGCCTCTGCAACTACTAAATAAGATATACTTATTTCTTTTTCTTACTGGTATCAGTCTTCATTTTTGAAGTGTCAGTTGACATCTTCATCTTACTAGAAGTGTCAGGAGCCATTGTGGTAGTATCAGGAGCAACAGTAGTTGAATCAGTTGTTGATTTTGACTCCCCGCTGTTGTTACAAGCTGCTAAAGAGACAGCGATAATTGCAATTGCAAAAAACTTTTTCATTTTTGAGATTTTGTGATTGTTAACAATAGATTTGGGGTTTATACTTTACCGGGGCAAAAGGTAACCCACAGTTTAAAAATTTTTTTTACCGCCTAAGGGTTACTATTTTTAAAACTTCGTATAAATAAAGGACTTCAGTGAAAGGCGACATCAACGAAAAAGACCTGTTACAAGGTTTGGCGCGAAGCGACAGAAAGGCAATTGAGACCATTTACAGGGAAAATTATAATATGATCCAGTCGCTGATCATCAATAATAGTGGCTCGACTGATGATGCAAAGGATATTTTCCAGGAAGCAATGATAGTTCTTTACGAGAAAGTAAGATCCGGAAGCTTTGAATTAAACTGCCTGATTAAAACTTATGTTTACTCTGTAAGCCGGCGATTATGGCTCAAGCGGCTTCAGCAAATGAATCATTATGCACCTGCTTTGGAAAGCCTGCAAGATACTGTGCCGGTGGAAGACGAAATTGAGGAAAACGACAGGATCAACAATGAGTTCCAGGCTATGGATAAGGCCATCAGTAGTTTAGGAGAACCCTGCAAAAGCCTTTTGGAGGCCTATTATCTTGAGAAAAAAAATATGCAGGAAATAGCTTTGTCGTTTGGATATACAAATGCTGATAATGCAAAAAACCAGAAGTATAAATGCCTGATGAGATTGAAAAAGATATTTTTCGCCAAATACAAAAACGGAAACGGAAATGAATGATATTAAAATTCTTGATACAGTTGAACGTTATATTCGCGGTGAAATGACACCGGATGAACGCCTGTATTTTGAACAATTGCGGAAGAGCAACCAGGAAGTGGATCAACTTGTTGTTGAACACACATTATTCCTGCAGCAAATGAATCGTTTCGGAGAATGGAAAAACTTTAAACAAGCTCTTCACGATACCCATCTTAATTTGTCTGAGCAAGGTAAGATCAATTCAAATAAATTAAAGGGAAAGGCCAAAGTCGTTTATATGTGGAAGAAATATAAGCGGGTAACAGCCATTGCTGCAACTATTGCCGGAATTACCACTGTTGCTATCAGTGCGCTTGTATGGTCTGTAACGCCTAAAACAGATACGAATGAGCTGGAGAATTTAAAAAGAAAACTTACTGTCCAGGAGCATAAGACCAACCAGATCCAAAGTGATCTGAATCACGTTAAGGATAAAGTTAACACATCCGTTACTTCCCCGGTTTCATTACCCATACAATTCAAATCAGGAGGAACGGGATTTTTGATTGATGGGAATGGTTTAATGATCACGAATGCACATATCGTAAAAAATTCAAAAAACATTCGTGTAGTCAATTCAAAAGGTGATCAGTTTAATGCCTTTGTTGTGCGATTAGATGTTTTAAGAGATGTTGCCATCATAAAAATTGACGATGATGCATTTAAGCCATTTACTTCACTTCCCTATGGAATTCGTAAAACCAATTCCGATATTGCCGAACCGATATTTACTTTAGGATATCCCAGGGATGAAATTGTTTATGGAGAAGGTTACCTGAGTGCGAAAACCGGTTTTAAAGGAGATACGCTGAGTTGCCAGATTTCTATTGCAGCTAACCCCGGGAATAGTGGCGGTCCCATATTTAACCATGATGGGGAAGTGATAGGTATCCTGAGTGCGAAAGAAACCGAAGCGGAAGGAACTGTATTTGCTGTACAGTCAAAATATATTTACCAGGTTTTGGATGAGTTGAAAAAAAACCCTCTCTACAAAAGTGTAAAGATGCCGGTTAGATCAAATATAAGCAGCCTGGAAAAAACGCAACAGGTAAAGAAAATCCAGGATTTTATTTTTATGGTGAAAGGAGATTGAAGGAAATTAACTCCATAATTTTTCAGGGTATTCTCCTTTTTGTACTAATTCCTTTAAGCGTTGCTGTACTTCAGGGGCGTCTTCTTTATACGTAACACCAAACCAGGGTACAGGAGTAGTGATCACCTTGATAGTGCCGCCGTCCTTAATAAACTGGTCAGCCACGATCGGAATAAAGAATTCAGCCTTCGGATTTTGAATATTGTCACGTAAAAATTCACGAAATAATTTTTGCGTATACTGAAAAATGGAAGGATGAAAACACCAAAAGTTCATGGATACACTCGTGTTCAATGAAAGTTCCCTGGGCTCTTTATCATCATCACAAAAAACTTTTCCATCTTTCAGGGCCACATTAATTCTTTCAACAATAGAAGTAAGATTACCATCAGTATCTACCTGGCAAACTCCGCGGTTTACAGTTCCATTTTCCGAAAGTGTTTTAAGAAGATCGTATCCTATGATGGCATACCTATCGGCAGTGCATTCGCTTAACAAAAAGTTTTGTGCCTTTTCAAAAGCATCATAGCCATAAAAATCATCCGCATTAATTACCGCAAAAGTTTCGTTCACTTTTTCCATGGCAGAGAGTACGGCATGCGCCGTACCCCAGGGTTTTTTTCTTTCCTGGATAACTATTCCTTCTGTATAGCCGTCGATATCCTGGTATACATATTCCAATGCAATACGATCCTTTAGTCTCGGTTCAAAAATATCCATAAACTCAGTAGCAAAATCTCTGCGAATGATAAAAACTATTTTTTTAAACCCAGAGCGTATAGCATCATAAATTGAGTAATCCATTAATGTCTCACCACCTGGTCCAAAACTATCAATCTGTTTAATACCTCCATACCGTGAACCCATGCCTGCTGCAAGTACTACCAGTGTAGTTGATGTAGTTTCCATACTGTTGATTTATAAACAGCAGCGAAATTAAATTAATTTCGTTTTATGCAGGCTTTGTTATTTGAATCAATCACTGTTGATGAAATTGACCTTTCCTTGTTAAAAGAAAAAAATGTCAGGCTTGCTGTTCTTCGGCTGGATAAAATACATCCTGTAATTTCCGGGAATAAATGGTTTAAGCTCACTGATTATTTGCAAAAGGCAAGGGACCAGGACAAAGATCAGCTCGTGACATTTGGAGGCCCTTATTCCAATTACGTTGTGGCAACAGCGGCAGCCGGAAATCTGCTTGGTTATAAAACTTCAGGCATTATTCGTGGTGAATGCCCCGAAACCCTTTCCCATACTTTATTACAGGCTATGAACTACGGGATGGAATTATTCTTTTTAAGCCGTGAGGATTTTCGCAGGAAAACTCTGCCTTTGGAATTAGAATCAAAAAGCAATAATATTTTTTTAATCAATGAAGGGGGATATGGAGAAGAAGGAGCAAGAGGAGCCGCAAACATTTTGAGTTACTGCAAAAAAGAAAATTATTCCCATATTGCCTGCGCTGTCGGCACATCCACAACGATGGCCGGACTTGTTAAAGCAAGTATGCCACATCAGAAGATCATAGGCATCTCTGTCATGAAAAACAACGTTGATCTTCAGAAACATCTTTGCAACTTATTGTCAGCAGAAGAGCAGCAAAAAGAATTTCAGATAAGCCATAATTATCATTTCGGCGGTTACGCGAAGTACACGCAGGAATTAATAAACTTCATCAATGAATTTTATATGAACACTTGTATCCCATCTGATTTTGTTTACACCGGCAAATTATTTTATGGCATTATAGACCTGATAAAGAATGATTCATTTCCCGGGGGAAGCACTATTTTGCTTATTCACGGCGGTGGGCTGCAGGGAAATTTATCATTGCCAAAGGGAACGTTAATCTTCTAAGGTTTTTTCCAGCTCCCTTATCTTTGCAGCCAATTGTAAAAAAGAATCCAAACCTTTTTTCGTTATAATAATGATGAAACGATTTATCCTGCTACCTCTGATTTGTATGTTTTCTTTTATTTGTAAACTTTCCGCACAGGATACGTTGCCAAAATTTTCTGTGAAAAACGTTGGCAATGGCAGGATCATTGTCAGCTGGATAAATAATTATGGACTGGTAAAACAAATCGGCATTCAGCGTTCCTTTGACAGCGTGAAGAATTATAAAACGATTCTCTCAGTTCCTGATCCTATGAATAAACAGAACGGCTACGCCGATACAAAAGCATCTGCTCCGAACATGTTTTATCGCCTGTTCATCGTTCTCGAGGGCTCCATGTTTACATTTTCAACTGCTAAAAGACCTGTAGTTGACTCGGCACAGATAAATGTCGAAGCGGAGCAAAAAAAATCGCCTGATCCTTTTAGTATTGAAGTTAATAAGCCGGCAAAAAATATAGATTCCACATTAAAGGCAAGTGGCTTCGACTCAAAAAATAAACCGAATATCTGGGTTCCTTCCATTTATGTGTACACGGCAAGGGACGGAAATGTACATTTAAATTTGCCGGAAACAGACACAAAAAAATATTCTGTAAAATTCTATGATGAGAATAATAATTTTTTATTTGAAGTAAAAGATCTGAAAGAATCGTCTCTCATACTGGACAAAACAAATTTTTATCATGCCGGGTGGTTTAAGTTTGAATTATTTGCTGAAGATAAATTAAAAGAGAAAAATAAGTTCTATATCGAAAAAGAATTTTAATCTCCATATACCGGTTGTAATGACAGGTAGAATTTAAGTCGGTTATGTTAATATAACATTAAATACTTTTTCAAAATTTTGTTTTACTTTATCCTTCGCTTCTTCCATATCAATTTCTTTTCCTGATTCCTTTTGTAATGAAGTGACCTGCTTATTCTGGATACCACACGGAATGATATAATTAAAATAATGAAGATCAGTATTTATATTAAAGGCGAAACCATGCATGGTTATCCACCTGCTGCAACGAACTCCAATGGCACAGATCTTCCTTTCTTTTCCCTGGATACCGGCATCGATCCAAACGCCGGTCTCACCTTTTGAGCGACCGGCTTTGATTCCATAGTTTTCTAAGGTTAAAATGACAACTTCCTCGAGATTGCGGAGATAATGACCAATATCCGTATCAAATTTTTCAAGGTCAAGAATGGGATATCCCACGATTTGTTGGGGACCATGAAAAGTAATATCGCCTCCACGATTCGTTTGGTAAAATTCAATTCCTTTTTCCTTCAATCTTTCTTCGCTCAATAAAACATTTTTTATATTTCCACTCTTACCAAGAGTAAATACGGCCGGATGTTCTGCGAATAATAAATAGTGCTGAGTGGTGAATTGTGAATTGTGAATTCTGACCTCTGACCTCTGACCTCTGACGTCTGACGTCTGACTTCCGACTTCTGACTCCTGGTTATAGACTGCCGACTTTCTCCTGACATTCTCCTGTAACAAACTCTCCTGGTAATCCCAGGCTGATCTATAATCCATTATTCCCAGGTCACGAAATATCACAGGTTGTTTTATCATAAACCGCAAATTTATGAACAAACTCACAACCGCTAACTTTGCCCGATTGAGAGAAGTGGATTTGAAAAGTTCTCCTGCCAGTCGGCAGGGAAATTTCAATTTCCCAATCTCAAAATTTCGAAATATGCATAAAGAAGAATTACTGCAGGAAGTCAACGATGAGTTATATGAGCGATTTAATCTTACTGTTGATAGAGGACAGGAACCGTTGCGCATTGACAAATTTTTAATGAGTCGGATTGAGAGGGCTACCAGGAATAAATTACAACAGGCTATAAATGCGGGGCTGGTTCTCGTGAATGGAAAAGAAGTTCGTCCAAATTATAAGGTAAAAGCACAGGACGAAATTATCCTATACTCCGATATGAGCCCGGAGGATGCGGAAGTAGTTCCCGAAGACATTCCGCTGAATATAGTTTACGAGGACAATGATCTGATGATGATCAATAAACCGGCGGGCATGGTAGTTCATCCCGGCAGTGGAAATTATTCCGGCACATTATTGAACGGCGTCGCTTATTATTTAAAGCGTGAAGGAATTACTGAAGAAGAATTGCCAAGATTTGGACTGGTACATCGTATTGATAAGAACACAAGTGGTTTGTTGCTGATCGCGAAAACTGATAAGGCGATGAGCCAGCTTGCCAAACAGTTTTATGAACATACGATCAGGCGGCAATATCTTGCTTTAGTGTGGGGGGATTTAAAAAACGATACCGGAACGATTGTAGCGCATATTGGACGTCACCTGCGGTCGAGAAAATTATTTGAAGCATACCCTGATGGCGAACATGGAAAGGAAGCCATTACTCATTATAAAGTTGTGGAAAAATTTGGTTATGTCACGCTGGTGGAATGTGTGCTTGAGACCGGCCGCACTCACCAAATCCGTGTGCACATGAAATATATCGGTCATCCCTTGTTCAATGATGATACTTACGGCGGCGATAAAATTGTAAAGGGAACCGTGTTTGCCAGGTATAAACAATTTGTAGAAAATTGTTTTGCTATTTGTCCGCGACACGCTTTACATGCACGCACGCTTGGCTTTGTTCACCCTACTACGGGCAAAGAAATGTTTTTTGAAGCCGAATTGCCAAACGATATGAAAGAACTTATTGACAAATGGAGAAAGTATGTTTCTCAAATTGGCAATCGGCAATAGACAATTGACAATAGACAATCGGCAATAGACAATTGACAATAAGCAATGGCATCAAAAAATTATAAAGAAGTAAAAGTTTATAAACTTGCTTTTGAGCAGGCGATGGATATTTTTGAAACGTCAAAAGCTTTTCCAAAGGAAGAAAAATATTCTTTAACAGATCAGATAAGAAGGTCTTCACGAAGTGTCTGTACAAATCTGGCAGAGGCTTACCGAAGGAAACGTTATCCCGCACATTTCGTTTCAAAAATTACTGATAGTGATAGTGAGAATTCCGAAACGAGCGCATGGTTTGATTTCGCCTTAGCCTGCAAGTATATTTCTGAGCAAAAGCATGAAACAATGAATTTACGTAACGAAGAAATTGGGCGATTACTAAACCATATGATCAATAACCCGGATAAATATTAAACTGCCTGCCTGTTATCGTTTCTTGCAATTTGTCTATTGCCTATTGTCAATTGTCTATTGTCTATTGCCTATTTTTGAAAATCAAACAAAGTAGCAGTGAACACTCCTCTCTCTCTTTTTTTGAAAACCATATCCCAGGTGCCATTGTAAAAAAGTGTTTTCGGCACAAGGTAATTTTCAAAATGTGTCATCTGCACTTCCATATGTACATTAAAATCGTAAACACCCGCATCATAACTGATATCATAATTCCGGCCAACGATCTCCATGGTCTTTTCATTGAACCACGTGGTGATGTTATCAATTACAATATTATTCCGCTCATCGCTGCTCAGATCTTCCTTTGCTTTAATCATAAATACATAGCAATTCTGTCCATTATAATCAGTCATATCAACTGAAAAATCATAGTTCCGGGCCACGTCAGGATCAAAAATATTTGTCTTATTGCCGATAAAAGGTATGCCTGGAATTTTTTTACCGGGATCAAAAAAAAGCATCTTCAATTGCTCCTTATGCTTTTCAATCCCTGATTTTGATTTTGTACTGTGTTCAATACCCTTCACAATATTGTTTTCGCCACAAACTTTTTCTTTCGTAAAAAAAAGGCCGGCATATAATTCTGCCGTATAGTAATTAAAATTCCTGTTATCATCGTACATATTCCCGGTAGTGCTTTCCTGTAACGTTTCCATAGTGCGACAGCCACTGGCTACATGCTGAACCGTCTTGCTTTGCAGTGATGCTTTTACATTTCCATCTTTATCTTTCATTCTTATATCGTTCAATGAAGTAAAGCCAAGAATATGCAGCGTACGAAAAGCCTTATAGAAAGTAGTATCATTTTTTATTAACTGCAGAAATTTCATCACGTCAAGATTATTCCGAACAACTACTTCTGACAGCGTGACCATTCTTTTTAGTCTTTCATTGTCTGATGAATCTTCCTGGCAGGAAGCAGGTTTGGAAAATAGTAACCAAAAAAAAGCAGTCATGATCTTCATCGTCATGCCTGCAAAATTGCCATTAAATTTTTGCTTACTGCTATTTTTGAAAAACCATTTTATAATCCACATTCACTTTGCCTTTTGAAATATCGTCTAATTTTCCTTTCATCAGTTTTCTTTTCAGGGGTGGCAAATAATCAATGAAAAGCTTTCCTTCCAAATGGTCGTGTTCATGTAAAATAATTCGTGCAGTGAGGCCGTGAAAGGTAGTAACGTGAAATTCAAAATTTTCATCCTGGTATCGTAATGTTACCGTTTCATTTCGCACAACATCTTCGCGGATCTTTGGAATGCTCAGGCAGCCTTCATTATATACCCATTTTTCGCCATTCACCCCCTCAATATGAGCATTGATGAATACCTGTTTGATACCGGGATCATCGGGATATTTACCTCGTTCATCAGGTTCCATATTTTCAAATATCTGCCGGCTATCTGTAACAAAAAGCCTTATGTCCTTATTCACCTGCGGTGCCGCTAATCCTACCCCATTACTGGCATACATGGTTTCCCATATGTCTTCAATAAATTGCTGGAGGTTTGGATAACCAGGAAAAATATCCTTGCTGACTGATCTTAATATCAGGCTGCCATATGCTACTATCGGAAGAACCATAAACTCTGCCTCTCCTTATGAAAATTTTAATTTTAAAATAAATACAAAGATAACTAAAAGTCCGCCGCGGGCAGATCTGAAGACCTAAGATAATCCTGCAGCATAATGGCAGCGGCGATCTCATCAACCAATGCTTTATTTTGCCGTTGCTTTTTTTTCATTCCCATCTCTATCATCGCTTTTGCTGCCATTTTAGAAGTAAAACGCTCATCTACTTTTTGAATGGGAATAGAAGGGAATTTTTTTTGCAGTTCCTTAATTATTTTTTCTACAAACGGGGTAGCATGGGTATCGGTATCATCAAGGTTTTTAGGCTCACCGATTATGATTAATTCCACTTCTTCTTTGCCGAAATAATCTTTTAAGAACGGAATCAATTGTTTTGATTCAACGGTGGTTAATCCTGTTGCAATAATTTTTAATGGATCAGTAACGGCAAGGCCTGTTCGTTTTAAACCATAATCAATAGCAAGAATTCGGGGCAATTGAATGAATAATTAAAAATGAATTAATAATTAAAAAACAGATCGGCAATGACGAAGCAGGCAAAGATCACTGATGCAATTCCATTTGCTGTCATAAATGCAAGATTCACCTTTCTAAGATCAGTAGGCTTTACGATCGAATGCTGGTAAATAAGCATGCCCGAAAATATAGCTACACCGATCCAGTACAGCCATCCGAAATGTGCGAACACCCCGGCCGCAATTATGCATGCAGCACTGAGCAGGTGAAACAGTTCAGAGATTTTTAATGCCTTCGATTTACCCAGCCAGGCTGGTAATGAATATAATTTTTGAGACCTGTCGAATTCTTCATCCTGCAAAGCATAAATAATATCAAAACCGCTAACCCAGAAAATTACAGTCAGCGAAAACAAGATCGGTAATAATGAAAAATGCGCTGTCACTGCAAGGTAAGCTCCAATGGGTGCCAGTGATAGCCCAAGGCCGAGAATTAAATGACAAAGAGGAGTAAATCTTTTGGTATAGCTGTAACCTAATACTACAAGAAGTGCCACAGGTGACAGAAAAAAACAGATCCTGTTTATAAAATAACTTGTGACAATAAAAAGAAAAGAAGAAATGACCGTAAACACCAATGTACTGTTTGCAGAAATAATCCCGGATGGAATTTCCCTGATTGCTGTTCTTGGATTTTTTGCATCGAAATTCCTGTCGAGATAACGATTGAAAGCCATAGCTGCACTGCGGGCAAAGATCATACACAAAATAATGAGAAGTAATTTAACGAACATATTATCTTTCCACCACCCAAAATTTGTAACATCCCATCCCCATCCAACTGTTTTATTTAAATTCCATTGTACAACACCAAACATTGCGTTTCGTGCCCCCAAAAAAAATCCGATCAGAGCAAACGGCATTGCAAAAATGGTATGGGAGAATTTGATAAGACTTAAATAGCTTTTTATTTTAAACATCGCATAAATTTAGAACGGTTTATAGACCCCCCTTTGCGCCGACGCTGAAGCTTTAGCGCAAGCGTTAGGGGTTGGGGGCATCCAATCAATGCAAACGGCATTGCAAAAATGGTGTGAGAGAATTTTATGAGAGATAAATAACTTTTGACCTTAGACATCTTACAAATTTAGAAAGGTTTCTATAACTTCCTTTTAGGGGTTATGGGTATCCGCGTTCTGACGAGTTCCCAAAGTACAACACCGGCAGCAGTAGCAATGTTCAATGAATGCTTCATTCCCAGTTGAGGAATTTCAATGCATCCATCCGTTAATTCAATGGTTGATTGTTCTACACCTGTTACTTCATTTCCGAAAATAACGGCGAGCTTCTCATTTTTAAAATCCATCTGCTGAAGCGGGTGGCTATTCACTGCCTGTTCAATTGCAAAAATTCTGTATTCTTCTCTTTTTAATTCTTCAATCGCATCGTTTATTTTTTTAAAATATTTCCAGTTCATTGTTTCTTCCGCGCCCAGGGCGGTCTTTTTTATTTCTTTATGTGGAGGATGAGCTGTATACCCGCAGATATAAATGCTTTGTAATAAAAAAGCATCTGCAGTGCGGAACACACTGCCTACGTTATAGGCACTGCGAACATTTTCCAGAACCACAATTATGGGAATCTTATCGGCCTGCCTGAACTCCTCGGCCGACTTGCGTCCCAATTCTTCCATGCTTAATTTTCGCATGCGCAAAGATAGTTTTAAAGAACTTTTTCATATTAACATGTCTTTTATCACTTATTATTTCTGTAAATAAATTGTTCACACTCTATTTTACTTGTCATATTAATGCGGCTAAAGAAATTATATTTGTCGCCAATCATTCATCTTTTCGAAGCTGAGAATGAAAACAAAAATGGCTAAATCGACAGACGAAACACCGCTGATGCAGCAACATAAGGCTATCAAACAAAAATATCCTGATGCGATCCTGCTGTTTCGCGTAGGCGATTTTTATGAAACATTTGGACAGGATGCAGTGATCGCTTCGCAGGTATTAGGCATTACATTAACCAAAAGAAATAATGGCGCGGCAGCTTCCTCTGATCTCGCCGGTTTTCCGCATCATGCACTCGACACTTATTTGCACAAACTGGTAAAAGCCGGTTACCGCGTGGCGATTTGTGATCAGTTGGAAGATCCCAAACTTGCAAAAGGTATTGTAAAACGGGGAGTCACTGAAATGGTAACTCCCGGGACCGCTGTGAATGATAAGATACTCGACAATGCAAGTAATAATTTTTTGGCGGGAATTCATTTTGCCGAGAATGATCAATATGGCCTGGCCTTTCTTGACATTTCAACCGGAGAATTCTTTATGGCAGAGGGTGACAGGGAATATGCAGATAAATTATTACAGGGTTTCAAACCTGCTGAGGTCATCTTTCAGCGTCATCAGCAGAAAAAATTTAAAGAGTATTTCGGTGGCAAAATGTATATCTACACCCTGGATGAATGGATCTTTGACCGGACTTATGCCGAGGATATTTTACTAAAACATTTCCAGACTCATTCATTGAAAGGTTTTGGGGTAGATGAACTCAACAAAGGACTGATCGCTGCAGGGGCGGTCCTCCATTATTTAAAAGAAACCGAGCATCCCAATCTTCAGCATATTACCACTGTTCAGCGAATCGATCGTGATGATTTTTTATGGATGGACAGGTTCACTATTAAAAATTTAGAATTACTCACCAGGAATAATGAAGGAGGCCACACGTTGCTGGAAGTACTGGATAATACCGTTTCACCAATGGGCTCCAGGTTATTGAAGAGATGGTTAGTGTTCCCTTTAAAGGATATTCAGAAGATCAATGAACGGTTAAATCTTGTTGAATTTTTTATCTTAAAAACCGAATTGCGAAACAAGATCACACATGCCATTAAACAGTGTGGGGATATAGAAAGACTGGTTTCAAAAATTCCTTTAAAAAAAATCAATCCAAGAGAATTACTGCACATTGCAAAAGGTTTAAAACAGGTACAGGAGATCAAACAAGTTTGTCTGTCGGTTGACAACGACTATTTGAAAAGATTAGGTGATGCATTAAACCCCGGTCAATTTATTGAAGAAAAGATATTTAAGGAGATCGTTGAAAATCCGCCGGCCTTGGCAATCAAAGGAGGGATGATCAATAGTCATGTGAATGCTGAGTTGGATGAATTGCGAAACATCGCCCACAGCGGTAAGAATTACCTGGCGCAACTTCAGCAAAAGGAGGCGGAAGCTACAGGTATTTCTTCTCTTCGTATCGGTTTCAATAATGTATTCGGATATTATTTGGAAGTAACAAATTCACATAAAAATAAAGTACCGCCGTCATGGATTAGAAAGCAAACTCTTGCCAATGCTGAACGCTATATCACGGCTGAATTAAAAGACTATGAAGAAAAAATTATCGGCGCCGAAGAAAAGATATTACAGATCGAATGGCAGGTGTATGAATCATTGTTAAACGAATTAATGGATTACCTCGCCCCGATTCAAACCAACGGAAATATTTTAGCAGTTTTGGATTGCATCACCTGTTTTGCCTATGATGCTATCCAGTATCAATATAAAAAACCGCAATTACATGATGGGGATGAATTAGAAATCAAAGAAGGCCGTCATCCTGTTATTGAAAAAAATTTACCGGTTGGTGAAACCTATATTGCCAATGATATCGAACTTAATAAAAACGAACAGCAGATCATTATTCTTACCGGCCCAAACATGAGTGGCAAATCTGCACTGCTTCGCCAGACCGCCCTGATCACGCTAATGGCTCATGTGGGAAGTTTCATTCCTGCAAAGGAATCAAAAATCCCGTTGACAGATAAAATTTTTACAAGAGTCGGCGCTTCGGATAATTTGAGCGGGGGTGAATCAACGTTTATGGTAGAGATGAACGAAACGGCATCCATCATCAACAACATTACCCCAAAAAGTTTGATCTTATTAGATGAAATTGGAAGAGGGACTTCTACTTATGATGGTATTTCGATTGCCTGGAGCATTGCTGAATACTTACACGCTTCACCGCATCAGCCAAAAACTTTATTTGCCACACATTATCATGAATTAAATGAACTGGAAGAAAAATTTCAGCGGGTAAAAAATTTTCATATTACCAATAAAGACGCAGGCAATAAAATTATTTTTCTTCGAAAACTGGCAAGAGGTGGAAGCACCCATAGCTTCGGCATACATGTAGCCAGGATGGCTGGCATGCCTCCTGCTTTGATTGAAAGAGCCAACGATATTTTAAAACAACTTGAAAATAAACATGTCGATGAGCATGCACAGATAAATGAAAAAGAAAGACTGGAAAGCAAAATAAAAAATCTCTCCTTACCTCAAATGCAACTTTCAATTTTTGATGTGCACACCGAAACCTTTGAAGAAATAAGAAAATTACTGGAGGACATTGACATTAATCGCCTTACCCCTGTTGAGGCTTTATTGAAATTGCAGGAAATAAAAAATCATCTCCGCTGAGACCATCAAATCAATTTTTTTTCTTTATATTATAGAAGATTCCTGCACATGGTCCGCTTCCGTTATGTTGTAAAGAACTTCGAAAAGTTTATTGATGATTGGGGACGGTTTCTGAAAATTAAACCGGATAATCATCTTCTTTTATTGCCGTCATCACTTGGCAAAGGATATTTTTATGCGAAGATCATTAATGAGGCCATGTCATTTTTAGTGATGAATGTGAAGTTCAACGATGACATAACATTGGAAAGAAAACCGGGTAATGAAACAAGCCTGCTATTATACTTTATCCAGGTAAATGTTTCCGGATATTGCCAGGTTGCAAGCGACATTGACAAAATAGAATATAAAGGGAACATAAAACGAAGGACTGTTTTTCTTTCTTCAACCAATTATCCATTGCGGGTTACTTATTCAAATGGCACACAACTCAAACTCATTGGTGTTTATTTCAGGTCATCCCTTGTTCGCAAATTTCTCAAAAAAGATATTTTTCATCACCTCAAAGAGTATTCACAGGTGCGATTAAAAGATCTCGATAAAAAATCCATCTCAAAAGAAGAAGATAATCTCTTAAAGGAAATTTTTCAAACGGATATTACCAGCGAATTCGGCAGGCTTGTCTTATACAATCGCATCCTGCTGTTAGTAGAAAAGATCCTGAACAGGTTTTTGCTTAATGAATTGCCCGTGTCAAAAACAAAAGGACTGAAAGAGAAAGATATGGATGGCTTGAAGGAAGTTGAATTCATTTTGTCAGAGAAAGAATTGGAAAAATTTCCTTCTATCAAAAACCTTTCCCGGGTTGCGCTGATGAGCAGCAGCAAACTAAAGAATCGTTTTAAAGAAGTATACGGAATGAAACTCTATGAATTCTACAACTATAACCGCCTGTTGAAGGCAAAAAAATGGCTTGAAAGCGGCGAAACAAATGCCAAAGAAGCCGCTTACCGCATAGGTTTTTCCAATTTGAGTAATTTCTCAAAAGCATTTAAAAAAGAATTTGGCCTTCTGCCCAGCCAGCTAAAGCTTTAATTATTGTCTTTTGGCACTACAAAAACAACCTGTGTGAGTACCTCTGTGTACCTGATACACGATACTTTTGCATTCCGAAATACGAAACGAAAAGTGAAAATCGACTATACTATTGAAGACGGAAAGATCAAAATTCAAAATTTTGATTGGATCAATGATCCAAATGAATTTGTAAAACTGTATGATAATCGTCTCCCGGACATCAGTTTTCTTCATATGAAAGGAAGCATCAGAAATAAGACAAACAGTTTTTTTTCTGCGTGCGGGAGTAAAGGAATTATTTTGTCCATTCAGATCATTCCACAAAACAGCCGGTTCGAATTTGAATCATTTAATAACATTAGTGTGAACTTTACGCCGGCGGTAGAAAGTGTGCAGCTAATGATGGCCAATATTCCTTTTCGTCATTATTATGAAAACCCAGGGTTGATAAACAGGCTTGATGTTTATATCCCGGCGGATAAAGTTGAAAGTTTCATCCCCGGGAAATTATTAACTCAACTATCGAAACATAAAATTCTGAATCTAAATACCACCGCGATCAGTTCATCATTTTCAATAAACGATTCACTTAACAGGCTGATAAAAGAATTGGAAAAACCGAAAAGCAAATCTCTTTGTACCGATTTTGAAAAATTCATTCAATCCGTAACTCTTTAACCGTTTTTAATTTATTTTATACCTGTGAATTTAATAAGACCGGAATTCTTCCGGTTTTTTTTATGTATAACTTAACCACCAGTGACTACGGGTGGCTTTATACCGGTTATACCATCTGCATAACGGGTAAAGAATGATCACTATGGCTATCCATACGCAATAAACCACCCATAATTCAAATCCGAATGTTCTGGGTCTGAAAAAAAAGGGAACATCCCTGGGTACAATTTCATTTACTCCATATCCACTCGCAAAAAAAGCGATCATACAAAAAATGTGAATAATAAAAAGATGAAGAACATAATAAAAGAACGGCACTCTTCCATAAGTAATAAAGAAATTCGCAAACCTGCCCTGCAATTTTTCTATTATGGCGAGAAAGATGACCGCCGGGCCCAATGTCATGCTTATGTACATTAATGAAGGCGGATATTTATTGGTGTTCAAAAAAGAAAGAAAAGTATAAACAGCACCTCCTGGCTGATGAGACCAGGGGTGAGGGTCACCATAAGTGTTGATAAAACGAAGAATAATAAATAAAATAGTTACAACAACTCCAAGAGTGATCAAGAGTTTTCTTCTTTCTTCAAACGGGACATTTTTTTTAAACAAAACTCCAAAACAATATCCGAGTGCCATGATGTCACTCCATGGTAAAAATGCATAGATAATTAAGGCGATATGATTTTTACCAAGCGAAATGGGATAAAAAAAACCATGATGGACAATATTCCACCACAGGCCTACCTCTCCATTTCTTGCAGCTTCCGGATAATCCAATAAGTTATGTCCGAATACTACAATCACTCCATAAATAAAAATAACCGGGAAAGGACAAAGTACGAGCAATCCTAAAATGATCATGCTGATACCAATGGCCCAGATCACCTGCAGGATGAAAACATTATACAAAGGATTAAATGTCCATCCAAGTGTAATGATAAACAACTCTACAAAAACCAGCCAGAGTCCTCTTGTAATTAAAAATTTACTCAGCTGTGTTTTTGTTCTTCGCTGACCCATTAAAAAAGCTGACATACCGGAAAGAAATACAAAAACAGGCGCACAGAAATGCGTGATCCATCTTGTAAAAAAAAGCCAGGGCGTCGTTGTGGCCATGTTTGTGGGATCATCCGTAAAAGCCTGGTTATGGAAAAAATCACGTGCGTGATCCAGGGCCATTATCACCATTACAAACCCTCTTAAAAGATCAATAGATTGAATACGGTTGCGTGAAACGGTCAGTTGGTTCATGATAACCAATTAAAAATTCAAAAGTAAAAAGTAAAAATTCAAAAAATAAATTCGAAACAAGTTAAGAAAATATCATAATGAGGTCGTCTTTGCCTATTGCCAATTGATCATTGCCTTGCTACTTCGCATCAAACCAAACCGGTTTATTGTCGTTCCAATCACCATTATAATTAATGAATAATTCCTCACCGGCTTTTATAAAATATATCACTTTTATGCTTATAAGTTTTTTCTTAAAATCCATTTCATATTCGCAATTTGATTTGTACGAGTGATTATAAACGGAAATATATCCTAACGCCATGCAGCACTGATTTTTCTTTTCTCCCCATTCAAAAATATAATCATGAAGCAGCGTTTGATCGAGTAATTTTCTTTCTACATTGCTCATTACGATTACCGGCGATTCTTCAATTATCGTTCCTTCATCAATGTCTTCAGAAGTAAAAACACCAAGGCCCATTGATTTAGTTATAGCAATATAAAGGGAAGCTAAGATCATTTCAATTTTGAAATTATAGGAATTGGTTTTTAATTTGAAATTAAAGTCAATTTTTTTGAAAGACTATTTCTTCTAAGGTATGAGTTCTTAAATTTGCCCGGTGATACAGGAAATGGAATATATTAATTTCCGGGAGCAATTTGAAGCCACTCTTCAATCCGGCGACAAACAACGCCTTTGTGAATTTTTGGATAATCAGAATATCAGTGATGTGGCCGAATTGATCGATGATTATCCTGACAACGAAGTACTGATAATTTCCTCCCTGTCAATACACCGGGCCGCAAGTGTTTTTAAAATATTAGAGTCTTCCAATCAAAAAAGAATAATTAAAAATTTATCTCCTCAAAAAACAGCGGCCTTACTCAATGAACTTCCACCTGATGACAGAACAGATTTTTTTGAAGAGCTCCCCAGTAATGCAGTTCGTGAATTGATTAAACTGCTCAATGTTGAAGAAAGAAAAGTAGCCCTGTCATTACTCGGTTATCCCGAAAACAGTGTGGGAAGACTAATGACGCCTGACTATATTTATGTATACGAAAACAACACGGTGGCTGAAGTATTGGAAACAATACGAAGAAAGGGAAAAAACAGTGAAACAATTGATGTGATCTATGTGATCAATAAAGATGGTGAATTAATAGATGATATCCGCATTCGCGAATTCTTATTTGCTCCCCCGGACAAAACGGTTTCCGATATCATGGATGGTCGTTACATTGCGCTCAATGCTTACGACGACCAGGAAAAAGCAAATGAAGTTTTTAAAATGAATAACCGGGTAGCATTACCGGTAGTGAGCAACAGCAATAAACTTTTGGGCATTGTTACTATTGACGATATTCTTTGGGTCGCTGAAGAAGAATTCAGTGAAGATATTCAGAAGATCGGCGGTACCCAGGCCTTAGATCAACCCTATCTTGAAACACCCCTGTTGCGACTTTTTAGAAAAAGGATCGGTTGGCTTGTAATTCTTTTCCTGGGTGAAATGCTTACAGCTACTGCAATGGCTTATTTCCAGGATGAAATAGCAAAAGCTGTGGTGCTTGCCTTGTTTGTTCCTCTCATTATTTCAAGTGGCGGCAACAGTGGCTCGCAAGCTTCTACATTAATTATCCAGGCAATGGCAGTAGGCGAGATCACTATTTTAGACTGGTGGCGTGTATTGCGTAGAGAAATCGTATCGGGTTTATTGTTAGGTGCAGTTCTCGGTCTCATTGGATTTTTTCGCATCGTTGTATGGCATTCTATTCTTCCCGCACTTTATGGTGAACACTGGATGGCCGTAGCCTTGACTGTTGGGTTTGCGCTGGTGGGTGTGGTGCTCTGGGGAACATTATCAGGAAGTATGTTGCCGATCGTTCTAAAAAAATTTGGGGCTGACCCGGCCGTTAGCTCTGCACCGTTCGTGGCTACGCTTGTTGATGTAACCGGCCTGGTGATTTATTTTTCAGTAGCATTCCTGATTTTAAAAGGTAAATTATTATAAACGCTGATCATACAGATCACTGGCGGTTTGCAATCAAATCTTAACTTTTTACCAAGTATTTTATTTGCAGGTAAAAATTGTCTTTGATTAATTTATATTTGAAAGACATCGGAAGTAAATAGACAAACTGACGTTGTATGCTGTTCGTTCGAACATCAAAACATTTCTAAGGTGGCATAATGAGACTGGTATTATTGTTTTCTATATTCCTCACTTTGACAGAAACTGCTTTTGAACAAACCGCCATTTATGACACATTCAAACATTTTAAGACAACTTATTATTGGACTGCTTTTGTTAGGTTGCAACTCCAAGACTAAAGTGAAGGTTGAAAAAGTTCAATTAACTCCTGTTGACACAAACTACAGTGTTCCAATTCCACCTGCCCCCACTGGTTTAAAAGTTTCAGCCTACTTAATTTATGAAGACGGCAGTGTTTCAACTTTTGACGCTTTAAATGACAAGACCAAAGCGTTATGGAATGTTATTATTGGTGCAGGTGATGCAGAGAAACCCTCAACTAGTACAAAAATTAAATTGACAGGACAACTTGATGGCTTAAGAATAAAAATTATTAACGGAAAGAAAAAAGTGATTGACCAAAATCTTCCGAACTTTAGTGGCAACCATGAATTCATCATAAAAAATACAGGTTGCGAAATAGTCAAAGTTTATGTGACTAAAAAGGGAAAGATGGTTTTTAAAAATGATATTGACTTTCATTGTGGTGAATAAGAACGGCACCCTAATTTTTTACAGAGATTTTTTGAAATAAATACCAATTATTGGTACTTTTATAAAAAGAACTCTATGGCGCGGAATACTTCGATTTTATTAGGCGAACACTTTGAAGAATTTATTTCCACTAAAATATCATCGGGCAAATACAACTCGGCAAGTGAAGTAATTAGAACTGCTCTAAGACTTTTAGAAGCGGAAGAATTCAAAATGAAAGATCTTAATAAGGCTCTTTCTCAGGGCGAGAAGAGCGGATTGGAAAAGAACTTTAATCCAAAAAAACATTTAAAGAAGCTGCACAGCAAGTTTTTATGAAGACACTGCCATTTGTTATTAGTAAAAAGGCAGTTTCCGACCTGGAAGAAATTTGGCTTTATACCGTTGAAAAATGGTCAATAGAGCAAGCAGATCGCTACTACAATCTGATATTTGATGAAATCAACTACATCTGCAAGGATATCAATGCTGGCAAATCAATGGAGCATGTTCGAAAAGGTTATCGGG
>Ga0207106_1031_pt1 | contig 34697 bp, 29 predicted proteins | sample Alteio_BWMinHeat_78_FD_153535 | JGI IMG/M metagenome (GOLD analysis project Ga0207106, IMG submission 153535) | Enriched cells from forest soil in Barre Woods Harvard Forest LTER site, Petersham, Massachusetts, United States -... | ecosystem: Environmental > Terrestrial > Soil > Temperate forest >...
AAGATGGCCATATGAAACAGCAGCTTTCCACACCAGGGCCAGGAAATTCCTGAAGACTTTATAATTCCTCTTAATTGAAAAATTATCGGCATGGAATTTTAATTCACCCTGGAAAAAACTTATGGATATCAGAAAAGAAGAATTCCCTGTTGCTTTACAAGCCTATGAAGTTCGTGGCGAACAGGAAGATTTTTAGCCGAACAAGTCGTAAACACCCAGGCCGAGGCTGATAAGTTCACGTCGTTATATGCAGGCAGGCTTATTAAAACCCGGGAAGTGAGACCGGTCGAAACAAAGCATTATCCTGTTCACCGGAAAAGAAGCAATACTACGTTCCGGATCGTCCTGTTGCTGATCATTGCTGTATTATTGATCGTGGGATTTGCTACAGGATGGATACAAACAATGATTGGGCAGGCAAAATAAATTTTATTTGAGTTGATTGACCAGGCTTTCAGATTTTTTCTTTGTCTTATAAAACTCGGGAAAGATCAGCCTCAGGCTTTGATCATATGTGAAGTAGTTGTATACCCAATTACTAAAAACAAAAAACCTGTTTTTAACTCCCAGTATCAACACTAAGTGTAAACTCATCCAGATAAGCCATGCAATAAATCCGCGAAAATGCAATTTGGGGCGAGGAATATCTACTACAGCAAGATTTCGTCCTACCGTTGCCATGGTTCCTTTATCATAATATTCAAAGTCTTTAAACTTTGTATCATTTCGCTGCAGGCTTACCATGTTTTGTGCAAGCAGCGTCGCCTGCTGAATAGCTACAGATGCTAACTGCGGATGACCCTGCGGATACTTTGGAGTTTCCATATATGCAAGATCTCCGATGACATAAATATTACTGAAGTTTTTCAACTTGTTTTGCCTGTCAACAATCAAACGGCTCCCTTTTACGACGAGTGATTTATCCAATCCTTCCGGCACAACTCCTTTTACACCGGCAGCCCAGATAACAGTTCTTGAAGGAATAATACCACCATCTTTTAATTGCACATTATTTCCATCAAAATTGCTCACCATTGTATTCGTGTTAACAATCACACCCAGTTTTTGCAAATACCTGTAAGAATCGGCAGATGATTTTTCACTCATCGATCCCAGTGTTTTTCCGCTTCCTTCAAGCAGGTAAATATTCATTTTACTGAAATCAAGTTCCGGATAATCTTTAGGCAATACATAATTTTTCATTTCAGCTAATGAACCGGAAAGTTCAACACCGGTAGGTCCGCCGCCTACCACCACGATGTTCATGAGTCTCTGTAATTCTGCAGGATCTTTTACAAGCAGGGCCTCTTCAAAATTGCTGATCAATTTATGGCGCAATTGTAATGCTTCTACGGTTGACTTCATAGGAAATGCACTATCGACCAATTGTTGATTGCCAAAGAAATTTGTTTCTGTTCCCAATGCCAAAACCAAAATATCATATTCAATTTCTTCCTTGCTGGTGATGATCTTATGCTGTGAAGTGATCAATTCCTTTAATTCCGCCAACCGGATCCTGACATTTTTACTTTTATGAAAAGCTTTTCGCAACGGGAATGAAATGTTGCTGGCATCGAGCCCGGCGGTAGCGACCTGGTATAGCAAGGGTTGGAACTGGTGATAATTTACCTTGTCAATCAAAATCACTTCGATACCCGGCTTGTTATTTAATTTTCGTGCTAAACGTAAACCACCAAAACCTGCTCCAACGATTACAACTTTCATAAAGAACCACGATTAATATGATAGAACCAAGATTAACAGGATTGAAAAGGATTATCCGGAAAATTTTATCACAGTATTAATTACAATTACAAATTTCCTACTAATCCCTTGAATCCGAAAATCCGTGATACTTAATACAATAATCTTACCCTAATTGTTTGCTTTACCTCTTTTAATAAATTGAAAGCCTGGCCTGATATTTTTTTGTCAACATCAAGCACCACATAACCAATTTCATCATTGGTTTTTAAATATTGCGCGAGGATATTGATATTATGCCTTGATAACTGGGTGTTTATTTCCGAAAGAACACCAGGCACATTATTATGAATATGAAGAATGCGGTGTGCTCCTTCCTGTGGCGGTAGGGATAATGCGGGTACAGTATGTGAACCATTTGTGACCCCTTTTTCCAAAAAATTAAAGAGTTTTATGCTTACGTCTTCCCCTATGTTTTCCTGGGCTTCTTCCGTTGAACCCCCGATATGCGGAGTAAGAATAACGTTCGAAATATTCTGCAAAGGAGTTTGAAATTTATCGCCATTTTTTTCAGGCTCCCATGGATAAACATCAATGGCTGCACCGCTAAGCTGCCCGTTTTCAATGGCATTTTTCAAAGCATCAAGTTCAACCACTTCTCCCCTTGCGTAATTAATAAGAATGGATCCTTTTTTAAAATACTTTAAATTGTTTTTATTGATGAGATTTTTTGTTTGTGGAGTTTCAGGTACATGCAAAGTGACCACATCTGCTTTTTTTAATAATTCTTTTAGTGATTTTGCGTCTTCTGCATTACCAAGCGGAAGTTTTGTTTCCACATCATAAAAAATAACTCTCATTCCAAATGCTTCGGCCAGCACACTTACCTGCGAGCCGATATTTCCATAACCAACAATCCCCAGGGTTTTTCCTCTAAGTTCATAACTGCCCTTCGATTCTTTCATCCAAATACCTTCATGAGCAGCCTTGTTTTTATCGGGTATACGGCGTATCAGCATAATAGCCGCAGCAATGACCAATTCAGCTACAGATCTTGTATTGGAATAAGGAGCATTAAAAACAACCACTCCATGTTTTGTGGCTGAGCTGAGATTTACCTGGTTTACTCCTATGCAAAAGCAACCTATGGCCTGTAATTTTTTTGCAGCATCCAGCACTTTTTCTGTGATATGGGTCTTTGACCTGATACCAAGAATGTGTACATCCCTGACCTCTTTTATGAGTTCGTCCTCACTCAGTGCCTTTGTAATTTTATCGACCTGCACATAGCCATGCCTGCTAAAGTTTTTTGCTGCCGCATCACTGATGTTTTCCAGGAATAATATTCGTATTTTTTCCTTGGGGTAACTTGTTTTGGCTGAGTCCATATTTGCAAATATCCACATAAGTTGATAAATAAGGAGGGAGGCCTAATTCTTGTTTCAGTATTTTTCCCAATCATATAATTTTGATTAAAAAAAACGTTATAATAGCTTGGAGTTAACTAAAAAACAATACCTCTTGAAAAATACTATTTATAGCTTTGGGTTTACCCTTATTATCGGGTGTCATGTTACTGCTGAAAAGACGAATATCAAACAACCAGAATACGCGACTGTTCCGTCTTTTAAATTTCAGCCTTTAGCAAAGGACGATTCCCTTCGGTATTACAATGCAGTAAAAGATTTTTTTGAGAAATCACTTCTTAGTAATCGAAATTTTAATGGCGGTGTATTGATCGCTAAGGGTGCATCCATTATTTATGAAGAATACAAAGGGTATAAAAATCCGCAATCAAAGGAGCCCCTGGACGAAAACAGCCCGATGCATATTGCTTCAGCATCTAAAAATTTTGCTGCCGCAGCCGTATTAAAATTAGTCCAGGAAGGACGGGTGAATTTTAGCGATTCATTATCTAAATTTTTCCCAAATTTTCCCTATAATGGTGTTACTGTTAAAATGCTGATGAATCATCGAAGCGGCTTACCCAACTATGTCCATTACCTGGAAAGAATGGGCTGGAATAAAAATCAATATGTTACCAACCAGGATGTGTTGAACTCATTATATACCATGCATCCGGCACCGGAATTTAAAGCGGGTACGAGATTCAGCTATTCAAATACCAATTTTGTTTTGCTGGCAATGATCGTTGAAAAACTCACTGCCATGCCCTACGCGGACTATTTGAGGGCGAATTTTTTCCAGCCCTTGCAGATGAATGATACCTATGTTTTTTCCCTGGCTGATAGTTTAACTGCTATTAAATCATACAAGGCGAACGGCTCCGTCTGGAAGTGGGATTTTTTGGAAAACACTTATGGCGATAAGAATATTTATACTACCCCGAGAGATTTGTTGAAATGGTCATTGGCTTTGTCCGGAGAAAAGGTGATCAACCATGCCCTTCTTGATTCCGCATTTACTCCCTATAGCAATGAAAGACCCGGCGTCCACAATTATGGCTTAGGCTGGCGCTTGCTGATGTTGAAGAACGGAAAGAAAGTGATCTATCATAACGGTCGCTGGCATGGTACCAATGCAGCTTTTGCAAAGCTTACTGATGAAGATATTACCATCATCATTATTGGCAACAGGTATGATGCCAATATTTACAATACAGCACGTAAGGCTTACGATATTTTTGGTGACTACCAGCAAGGCGGTCCCACCATTGACGAAGAAGGTGAGATCACTTATCATGATCCACCACCTGTTCATCATTCTCATAAAAGATCTTTAGCTCATCACAGAAAATATTCTTCTTCCTCAACAAAATCTGTAGCAAAGACGAGAAGATGATTTAGTAAACGACACCGGTATTACTTTGTTCGTCAGACGTGAGACGTGAATCGTGAATAGGTATTCCTCTGACGACTCACGGTTCACGTCTCACGTCTATTTTAACTGTTCATATCACCGAATTCTGCGTTACCTTCGCCCTCTCGTAACTGTCTGAAAAAATTATGAAAAAAATACATATTGTATTACTTGTTCTGATCGCCGGTACTATTGCTGTTTTAATAAGTTTTATGGGCACTTTGAGCACTTACGACACCGTTCAAACTGCGATGAAAAAGAAAGGAAAAGTTGTAAGCATAATTGCTAAACTTGATCATAACCAGCCGGTGGAGTATGATGCAGTGAAAAATCCAAACTATTTAAGTTTTATGGCTTATGATTCATTGGGCAGTAATATGAAAGTAATTTACCGTAAAGAAAAACCTGCAAATCTTGAACACAGCGAACGGTTGGTGTTAAAAGGGAGAATGAAGGATGATCATTTTGAGTGCAGTGAAATATTAATGAAATGTCCATCGAAATACAAGGATGACATGAAACAGGCGAAAAAGAACCTCGAGGAAAACGCAGCAGTACCGGCCAAAAATACCACACTACAATATTAATAAAGGATGGACTATACAGGCGAGCATCTATTACCCGGTTTTTTGGGACATTTTTTTATCACCCTTTCCTTAGTTGCTTCGTTGGTTGCGACATTTTCTTACTTTAAAGCAACTCAATCAAAAATTGAAACCAATGCAGCATATTGGAAGAATCTTGCCCGTGGCGCATTTATTACAGAGGTTGTTTCCGTGTTGGCCATTTTTGCCATTCTTTTTTATATCATCAGCAATCATTTTTTCGAGTACAAGTATGCATGGCAACACAGCAGTCGAACATTGGAAATGAAATATCTTCTCAGTTGCTTTTGGGAAGGACAGGAAGGGAGCTTTCTTCTTTGGAGCATCTGGCATTGCGTGCTGGGACTTATTTTGATCCGTAAAGGCAGGCAATGGGAAGCGCCTGTAATGACTGTAGTAAGTTTTGCCCAGGTGTGTTTGGCCACAATGATTGCAGGTATTTATTTTTTTAATTGGAGGATGGGTTCTAATCCTTTTGCATTATTGAGAAATGAAATGGATGCGCCGATATTTTCGCAGCCAAATTATCTTTCACTGATCAAAGACGGTAATGATCTTAATCCTCTTTTGCAAAATTATTGGATGGTGATCCACCCTCCTGTTTTATTCTTAGGTTTTGCCTCTACCATTGTTCCGTTTGCCTTTGCCATAGCCGGCCTATGGACAAAAAAATTTGGCGAATGGACAAAGGCGGCACTTCCCTGGGCATTATTTTCAGCAGCAGTTCTGGGCACAGGCGTTATGATGGGTGGCCGCTGGGCTTATGAGTCACTTAGCTTCGGAGGCTATTGGGCCTGGGACCCGGTAGAGAATGCTTCACTCGTTCCCTGGTTAACATTAATTGGTGGTATACACACCATTCTCATTTATAAACATACCGGTCATTCATTAAGAGCATCACATTTTTTAATACTTATCACTTTCAGTCTTGTTCTTTATTCAACTTTCCTCACACGAAGCGGAGTATTGGGAGATACTTCTGTTCATGCCTTTACTGATCTTGGAATGAATTTTCAATTGTTAGCTTTTTTATTTGTGTTTCTCATTCCAGCCTTTATTCTTTTTGCAATTCGTTATAAAGAGATACCGCATATAATAAAGGAAGAGCAGACCTCATCCCGTGAGTTCTGGATGTTTATCGGTTCGCTGATATTTTTCTTGTCTGCTTTATTTATTATCATCGCTACTTCATTACCGGTGATCAATAAAATTTTTGGCAGCAATTTTTCGATGGGTGAAGATTCAGTATTCTCTTATAACCGGGTCATCATTTTTGTGGCTATCATCATTGGTCTTTTAACTGCTATCATCCAATATTTAAAATATAAACAAACCGATTCCAGATTTTTCTGGAAAAAAATCATTGTACCTACAGCAATTGGAATTCTTATTTCCTCATTAGTTCTTGTTTTCGGTAATATCAATTACCGGGAGCATGGTGGTGGATTTTTAGCAGCGATATGGCTGGCAATCGCATGTAGTATTTATGCAGTGGTTGCGAACGCAACCTACATTTGGGTCGGCATGAAAGGCAAGCTGAAACTTTCGGGAGGGTCTGTCTCCCACCTCGGTTTTGGCCTGGTACTATTGGGCATTTTAGTTTCGTCTTCAAAAAAAGAAGTACTCTCATACAACACCAGTGGCATCTTTGTTCCTTTAGGTGATAAAAATAAAATAACAGGTGAGCCCGGAGAAAATCTCACATTGGTAAAAGGAATGCCCGCTACGATGGGTAATTATAATGTTACTTATGAAAGCGATTCCATGAATCCTAAAAAACCTTTATGGTATTACAAACTTCATTTCAAAAGCAAAACAAGTGACGAACAATTTACACTTGTGCCAAACGCATTTGTAAACTACAAAGGCAACCAGGGATTAATGGCGAATCCGGATGCTAAGCATTACTGGGATCATGATATCTTTACCTACATCACCTCTTTACCTGATCCTGAAAAAAATAAAGACACTGCTTCTTTCAGGTCTCATGTTAGTTCAATAGGTGATACTATTTTTTACTCGAATGGATTTATGGTCCTGGATGCAATCATCGCTAATCCATCCAATACCAAATATCATTTTAATAACAGTGATACAGCTGTAATGGCTGATATCACCGTATACTCAAAAGATGGCACTTCGTATAAAGCAGGCCCTGTTTTCCAGGTTAAAGAGAACAGTCCCAATATCATCGTTGATACTATACCTTCCCAGAACCTGGCAATTGCTTTTACAGGTTTTGAAAATGCAAAAAAAATAAAACTGCAGATCAAAGAGTCGAACTCACTTCTTCAATATATAACACTAAAGGCATATAATTTTCCCTACATCAATCTTTTGTGGGCGGGTGTTATTATTATGGTAACCGGAATTATTATCAGCATTGTAAGGCGGGTCCAGTTGAATAATTCCGACCGGGAAATAGAAAATTTAACACTATGAAACAGCGGCAGGGTTACTTTCTTTGTCTATTAGTATAAAATTATAGGGTCTTTTTGTAAATTTAAAGGATGGATTTTTCCATAAAATATCGTGTTTCTTTAGCAGTAATTGTTTTATCATTGTTTATAAGCTTTCAATCAAAAGCACAGTCAGATTCTATCGGGAAAAAATGGGGACCTAATGACACTTTAATCGTGCCAGCCATCATCTACCAGGGAGAAAGCTTACCGTATAAAGAAATGGAAATGGTTTGGGTTTCGAATATGCCACCGGATAAATTAGCCAAATACATTGAAGAGTGGAACAGGTTGAGAAATGCAGTTTATGTTACTTATCCATATGCAAGAATTGCAGGTGTTACAATAAATGATATCAACACACATCTTACAGGTCTCACATCAGGAAGACAGAGAAAGGTATATATAAAAACTAGGGAAAAAGAACTCAAGGCACAATTCAGCGAGCCCATGGAAAATCTTTCCGTATACCAGGGAAAGATTTTGATGAAACTCATTAACAGGCAAACCGGAAATAATTGTTACGACATTATTAAAGATTATAGAAACGGGCTGACTGCAAGAGTGTATCAAACCGTAGCTTTCTTTTTTGGCAGTAGTCTAAAGCAAGATTGGGATCTGAAGGATAAGACGGACAGGCAGATTGAAAATTTCGTGAAGGAGATTGATGGCGTATGGTACAATAATCCGTATAAGCCAGGTATTCCTGCAACAAAATAGTTATTTGCTACTCATTCTTTCGAACAAAATATCTTCTTTATTTTTACCATTCATTCAACAATAGAAAATAATAACTAGTAACCAGAAACAAATAACCAGCATGAAACTTGATCTTCTTGCTATTGGTGTTCATCCTGATGATGTGGAGCTGGGTTGCTCCGGCGTAATTATTAGTGAGATACAGAGAGGAAAGAAAGTGGGTGTAATTGATCTTACACAAGGAGAGCTTGGCACAAGGGGAAGTGTAGAGGCCCGCTATAAGGAATCTGCAAATGCAGCGATGGCTATGGGTGTTCATGTACGGGAAAATTTGAAAATGAGAGACGGCTTTTTTAAAAATGATGAAGAGCACCAGTTAAAATTGATACAATCAATCCGAAAATATAAACCTGAAGTGGTAATTGGAAATATTTTGCATGACCGTCATCCCGATCATGGCCGTGCAGGGCAAATGATAAGCGATTCTTGTTTCTTATCTGGGCTTTCAAAGATCACCACCAGGGATGAGAATGGGAATTTGCAGGGAAAATGGAGACCTAAATATTTACTTCACTATATACAGGACTGGTATCATGAACCGGATATATTGATCGACATAACAGATGTTTTTGAACAAAGGATGGAAGCTATAGAAGCTTATAAAACGCAATTTCATACTTCTGTCAATAGTGATGAAGGCCCTCAAACCTATATATCTACTCCTGATTTTTTAGATAGCGTTATAGCCCGTGCCAGGATGTTAGGGAAAAGAATTGGGGTAAAATATGCCGAGGGGTTTATTAGCGAGAAAAAGATAGGCATTCGAAATCTTGATGCATTGATTCTCAATGAAACATAGAGGTTAAAGACTTTTTTATTTTCAATAGCTAATTGCCAGGACTTTTTATTATTTTCCTGCTTAATTAGTCATTTTTCTTTATCATTTTTAAACTTATTACTTAGGTCTGCATTTTAATGCAATTTAATTTTTTTTCCTTCGTTAATAATTTTGAATATCCAATATCTGTGCAATAAAACCACCGTACTTATGAATAAACCATTCTACAATGACCAGCATGCTATTGCTGAACAGTTCATGTTTCTCGACACACATATTTGCCAAATGTCTCATTTAGCCCATCAAAAAATCGCAACGCTGAAGCTTTCTTATGTTCATGCAGCTTATTGCAACAGCCGCAAGGAACTTTATGCGCTGGTAAAAAGAACACTTCTGACTTATGTGACACCTGAGTTTGTTTTGACAGAAGAGAAATTCTTTGATAACTATTGTGAAAACTAAATCAGCGCGGCATCGAATATTCTGTATACCGGAATTGACGAACAAACAAAACCGTTGCAGATCACTTAATATTAAGACAAGTCATCGTCATCCTCACCACTTTCCAATAAATTGAGATCTACGGAATCCATTCCGGATATTCCTTCAATGGAGCCACGTATATGAGCTGCATTGAGCAAAACTTTTTCTAATTGCTTTTCCCTTGCTTTCCATAATCTTTCCATCGCATCTCTTTCCTTTTGAATGGAAAGTTTCATCGCCATGAATCCTTCACGAATGGCTTTCCATTGCTCGGCAAACTCATTGCTTGTGAGATAGCCATATAGCAAATGCATTTTGTCGCCTTTATTTTCATTACTCTTTGCAGTATTAAACACTCTTATCACGCCATCTCTTAAAACGCTTGCTAATGCCTTTACTTCAGAAAAATTGCAAACCCAGACGCCATCTTTAATACCAAAGCAATCCATATCCCTCGGCATTGTCTTGGTGACTATAACTGCAATGTCTGCACCGAGACTTCGCATATCGGATTTAAGTTTTTCAATCCAATCAATAGCGAAAGCATTGGTTCTTTTACTTTCAAAAATGATCTTGCCACACTCTTGTCCAAAATTGTTCCGCACCGTTTGAATACAATCTGCACCGCGGACTCCCTTGCCTACTTCAGTAATAACATCAAAAGGAAATGCAGATTGAAGCATTTCTTCTAATGCCTGCTCCTGTACTTCGCCCTGCAATTGCATAGAACCCTGTTCCGCTTTTCGTTTCATTTCTTCGGCTAACTTTCGTTGCGCTTCCAGTTTTTCTTCCATTTCTTTTATCCGCAGTTGGAGCTCTGTTTCTTTTGCAGCTATTCTTTGTTCTTCCAGCTTCCTGATCTCAACAGAAAGTTTTTCCCTCTCCTGCTGCAATTTTTTTTGTACAGAAAGTTCCAGTTCTTCTTCCCTGGTTTTTAATTCCTGTTCTTTTCTTAAAAATTCAATTTGTTGCTGGCGGGCTTCTTTTAATTTTTCTTCATTATTCTTATTATTTTGTTCGAGCAGGCGGAGCTGATCCTCATATTCAGTAGAAATATTTTTGCGGAGATTTTCTTCAAGTTGTTGTTTCAATTCCCCTTCTCTTTTTTGTTGTTGCTGCTGCCACTCCTGCTCCCGGCGATTCAATTCTTCATCTTTTTGCTTTTTATAGGCAAGCATTTGTTCACGTAACTCCTTTTTATATTCTTCGGAAACAGCATCCTCAAGCGGAAATTCATGGCTGCACTTCGGACATTTAATTGTAGTTGGCATTCACACTATTTTGCTACAATTTAATGAAGCTTTGCCGGATAAATAGAGAGTGAATAATTTTTTTGCAGCTATTTAAAATAACTACCAAAGTGATTGCTATTTTTTATTTTGTAGTATCAGTTCACTCATAGGAGAATTTTTGAAGTTCATAGGTCCAGGCGATAGCATGGTAGCCTGAATTGTTCTGCAGCTTTCATAGAATAAAAATATAAGGGAGCCTTAACATCATATTTTCATGCCTGCATAATCAGGCTAACGCATTCCATAAAATTTCTACGGGGTGTAGAGCTTTAACTTTTGTTCCATCTTTTATTTGGTGACGGCAACTCGTGCCAGCAGCAGCAATAATTGTATCCTTGCCTTTATTACGAACAGCAGGAAATAAAACCAGTTCTCCTATCTTCATTGAAAGATCATAATGTTCTTTTTCATAGCCAAAAGAGCCCGCCATTCCACAACAACCGGACGGAATAACTTCGACAGAATAGTTTTCAGGCAAGGATAAAATTTTTACCGATGGATTTATTGAAGACAAAGCTTTCTGTTGACAATGTCCATGCAACTTCACGGATCTTTTTTCTTTTGTAAATTTATCTTTATTGATCGTTCCCTTTTCTATTTCACCTGCAATAAACTCCTCAATGGTAAAAACATGCTGAGCTAATTGTTTGGCTGCATTAAATTGATCATCGTCGGCAAGATCGATATATTCATCACGAAATGTAAGAATGGCTGAAGGTTCGATACCTATAAGCGGAGTTTCCGCATTTATTATTGGATTTAGCAAAGCAATGTTTTTATTAGCGATCTTTTTTGCTTCTCTTATAAATCCTTTAGAAAGCCAGGCTCTCCCGCTTTCTTCATGTTCAGGAATAATCACTTCATAACCTAATTTTTCCAGTAGCATGATGGCCCTGATTCCGATTTCAGTATCATTATAATTTGTAAACTCATCACAGAACAAGTATACCAGTTTCCGGTTACCGGTTACCGGTAACTTGAAACTGGTAACCGGCGACCTTCTTTTATGCCAACTTTTCAAGGTCGTCTTATACATCTTCGGCATTGAGCGTTTGGTGGCGAACCCGGAAATCTTTTTTACAAGAGTACTAACACCCGCTGCTGTCATCACGAAATTATAAATACCAGGAGCAAAAGCACCAAGTTTGGACGACTTACTAAAGTTTGCAATTAACCTGGAACGAAAAGAAACACCATTCGCGTCGTAATAATGTTGCAGAAACTCTGCTTTTAGTTTCGCCACATCTACATTCGATGGACATTCGGACTTACAACCTTTACAACTGAGACAGAGATCCATTACCTCATAAATTTCTTTATGGTCAAAGCGATTTAATTTATCTGAGTTGGTCAGGAACTCGCGAAGTATATTAGCCCTTGCTCTTGTTGTATCCTTTTCATTTTTCGTTGCCATGAATGAAGGACACATCGTTCCACCCGATAAATGAGTTTTGCGACAATCACCGGAACCATTGCATTGCTCAGCATGTTGTAAAATATCCTGGTTGTAAAAACGAAAAACAGTTTTAAATGGAGGTGTTTGCTGGCCCGGAGTATAACGCAGCATCGTATTCATCGAAGGGGTGTCAACGATCTTGCCGGGGTTAAAAATATTTTCAGGATCCCAGGTTCGTTTGATCGTTCGGAACATTTCATAATTCCTCTCGCCCACCATTTGTTTGATAAATTCTCCGCGTAATCTCCCGTCACCGTGCTCACCACTCAATGAACCATTATATTTCTTTACCAATGTCGCTATTTCCTCAGCGATAGTTCTGAATAATTGATTTCCTTGTTTTGTTTTTAAATTGATAATGGGGCGTAAATGTAATTCACCCGAACCCGCATGGGCATAATGAACGGAATACAAACCGTGCTTCCTGAGAATCTCATTGAAGTCGCGGATATATGCCGGCAGATCATACACATCAACTGCGGTGTCTTCAATTACAGGAACAGCTTTGTCGTCGCCGGGTAAATTTCCAAGCAACCCCAAACCGGCTTTACGTAACGTCCATATTTTTTTTGAATCATCTCCAAATAGCAATGGAAAGTAATAACCCAGGCCTGTAGCTCTCAAATCAGCTTCTAATTTTTTTGCCAGCTCAATAATTTCTTTGCGATTAGTTTTTGAAAATTCAATTACGAGAATCGACCCCGGATCACCTTGTACAAAAAAGCGATTCTTCCGTTGTTCAATGTTGTCCTTAGTGCATTCAAGAATATAATGATCTATCAATTCACTTGCACTGGGTTTGTATTTTAATGCAATGACATTTGCCCTTAATGCTTCATCGATGCTATTGAAATGAACACAAAGCAGACCCATCTCTTTCGGCGGCAGCGGAACAATATTCAGCTTTATTTCAGTGATAAATGCAAGAGTACCTTCTGATCCTGCGATCAATTTGCAAAAATTAAAATCTTCTCCACCAGCCGTGAATGGTGCAGAATCTAATAATGCATCGAGGGCGTAACCTGTATTCCTTCTTTCAACAGATTTCTTTGGAAATTGGTTTCTTATCCCAACCTGGTTTTCATAATTGCTAAGTAAACTTCGAACTGTTTTATAAATATTGCCTTCAAGATCATTAGCCTCGCATCTGGTATGAAAATCATCAATGCTTAAAGTTTTAAATTCAGCCTCAGAGCCATTGCTCAACAATGCTTTTACTTCCAGCAAATGCTCACGTGTGCTTTTATACACCATCGAATTGGAACCGCAGGAATTGTTTCCCACCATCCCTCCGATCATCGCACGATTAGCCGTTGAAGTTTCAGGTCCAAAAAATAATCCATGCGGTTTGAGAAACATGTTCAGTTCATCCCGTACTACACCAGGCTCGACTCTAACCCAACCTTCCTCCTGATTTAATTCAAGAATTTTTGTAAAATATTTTGATATATCTGCAATGATTCCTTTTCCAACAACCTGCCCTGCGAGCGAAGTGCCTGCGGTTCTTGGTATCAGGGAAGTTTTTTCCCTTCGTGCAAAAGCAATTAGTTTTTTTAAATCATCCACAGTTTTTGGCACAACAACAGCGAGCGGTAGCTCACGATACGCGGAAGCGTCTGTCGCATATAAAATACGCATGGTCTCATCATCATATAATTCCCCTTCCAATTGAACAGCCAACTCTTTCAATTTTGAATTCATTACTAACGTGTCTTTGTTCATGATAATCAAAAATAATCGGTTTACTCAAGTAATAAAATAACTATTAACAGGCGTGAAAAAAATTCTTGTTTTAAGGGAAAAAGATCCGGGAATGTTGAGCAATGAACCGATTTTCTAATGTTAATATCTCGAAATAGATAAAACTAACCTTATTGATTTCGAATTAGGATATTATTATCCACCAGGTCTGGAAAAAAAGGATTTGACTGATTAAAGAAACGCTGTAATGGGAATAAGCTAATAGGTCAAACTTAAGGACCGCCCAATGGTTACTAAAGTAGTAAGATAGATCACCAATTCAATTTCGATGCAGTTTGCTCAATTATTTCATCCAAACGTTTGGAAGGGTCCTTGTCTGATTTCACCAGGTCAGCCAATGTAATTTTATCCAGCAATTGGTCAACTGTAAATTGTATCATTTTCCAAAGTGAACGGGAAGAACAGTCAACAGAGTTAATACAGAGATTTAGAACCCCGGCATGTGAACCACAAAATTTTTTGTCGTACAATGCACCACCCAATCCTTTCAACACATCATTGATTATTATTTCCTTAGCCGGTTTTGCTAAAATATAACCTCCCTTGTAGCCCGGCGTACTATTAATAAATCCCTCCATACGGAGAATGCGGGTTAGTTTGGCCACATAATGCGGACCGATGCCTTCCGCTTCGCTAAGTTGCGGAATGCTCATTCCTTCTGCATCTCTGCAGCCGGCAATGCGAAGCAATATTCGCAGGCCATATTCTTCCTGTGCGGTTATTTTCATAAAAGAATTTTATTCGTTCAAAGATTCCATGCTCACATGATATCTTTTCACTAAATAATTTTTTAGATTGTCCAACTCTTCCTGCGAATATTTCTTACTACAAACGGTATCATATACACTTGCCAATTCCTGTGCAATTTGTCCTGCACTCTTTCCTTCAATCTGGTAACGCTGATGAATATGTATTAACTCACCATTCTTAAACAAAGCAATGTTGGGAGAAGAAGGCGTCAAACCCTGTAAATATTTTGTACGGAAATGATCAACCGCTTCTTTTTCCATACCGGCAAACACGGTAAAATATTCATCAGGAACAATATCATTAAGCAAAGAAAAAATAGCTCCCGGTCTTGCACCACGGGCGGCGCAACCGCAAACAGAATTCAAAACAACAAGAGCAACTTTATCATCCTGCTTATTCAATGCATCGTCCACATCTGCAGGCGTAAGCATTTCTTTAAAATTTATTTCTGTCAACTCATCCCTGAAAGGCTGAGCTACTTCAGCTGCATACGCCGGCGCTGAATTGGTCATTAAACTTTTTAAACTTATTTGTGCCATAGGTTTTTAAAATTTTCAAGAACCAAATTCCAAAACTTAAGCTCTATTTGGAATTTGTGATTTGTTTTTTGTAATTTATTTTTTTATAACATTCCTAATTCCAATTGCGCCGCCTCACTCATCATGCTTTTATCCCAGGGCGGAGTCCAGGTAATAGCTACATGTACATCATTCACTCCTTCAATTTCACGCAACTTTTGATCCACTTCAACAGGTAATGACTGGGCTGCCGGGCAACCTGGTGCTGTTAAAGTCATCACGATCTGCACATTATTTATCGGCAATACATTTACTTCATAGATCAGACCCAGCTCGTAAATATTCACCGGTATCTCAGGATCATATATCGTCTGTAAACGCTCTATTATCTTCTGCTTTAATTGATGTTCGTCCATGCAATTATTAATTATTAATTCACCTGCTGGTTTATGACTGAATCCTTTAACTTAAAGGCCAGTGCAAAATTTTTCATTTGCTTCACCATAGCCAGCAATCCATTTGAACGGGTTTGCGCCAAATGCGTCGTCATCCCGATCTCCCGGATAAAATTCAATTTCGCCTGTATAATATCATCAGGCGCCTGCCCCGATAACACACGGATCAGCATACTTATCAAACCCTTCACAATAACCGCATCACTTTCCGCTTCATAAAAAATTTTTCCATCTTTATAATCCGCTACCAGCCATACAGTCGATTGACATCCTCTCACCCTGTTTTCATCGATCTTATATTTTGCTTCCAGCGGCGTCAACTTCTTTCCCAAATCAATGATGTATTCATACTTATCATCCCAGCTATCGAACAAGGAAAATTCTTCTGCAATCTCTTTTTCTATATCTTCTATTTTTTTATGGTCGTTCATTTGATTTTTAAAATGATTTTCACTTTAATTTTTCGTGAAACGCGAGACGTGAATCGTGAGATCTTCTCACGCCTGACGTTTCACGTCTCACGATAAGATCATTTCAAACTAAGAAAGCATTTTTATTGCCTTCTGCAATCCAACCACGAATTCATCAATTTCTTCCTTTGTATTATACACGGCAAATGATGCTCTCACTGTTCCCGGTATTCCAAAACAATTCATCAGCGGTTGCGTGCAATGATGTCCTGTTCTTACTGCAATTCCGTAATTATCCAATAAAATTCCAATATCCTGGGGATGAAGTTTTTCGACAACAAACGAGATAACACTCACTTTTTCTTTTGCTTCACCAATAATTCTTAACCCGGAAATTCCTTTCAATTGTTTTGTGGCATACTGCAGCAATTCATCTTCTTGTTTCTTAATATTTTCTTTTCCTAAGTCGTTTATAAAATCAATCGCTGCCTTGAATGCAATGATATCTGCAATATTGGGAGTACCTGCTTCATATTTATAAGGAAGATCATTGTAAGTTGTTTTTTCAAATGTAACTTCCCTGATCATCTCACCCCCACCCTGGAATGGCGGCATTGCTTCCAGCAATTCTTTTTTGCCATACAATACACCTACACCAGTCGGTCCGTACATTTTATGACTGGATAAAGCAAAAAAATCACAATCCATCTCCTGCACATCGATATCAAGATGAACTGTTGACTGCGCACCGTCTATCAAAACAACAGCACCAACTTTATGAGCTGCTTCAATAATTTCTTTAGCAGGATTGATAGTGCCCAATGCATTTGATGCATGATTAACTGCAACCAGTTTTGTTTTCGCAGTCAATAATTTTTTATATTCATCAATGATCAACTCACCTTTTTCATTGACAGGAATAACCTTCAATATTGCACCTTTCTCCTCACATAAAATTTGCCAGGGAACAATATTGGAATGATGCTCCAACGATGAAATAATTATTTCATCACCGGCTTTAATATTTTGCCTGCCCCATGTATAAGCCACAAGATTTATTCCTTCAGTTGTTCCTCTTGTAAAAATGATCTCGTCTCTTGATCCTCCATTGATAAATTCCTGCGCCGCATCCCGGCTCTTTTCCATCGCCATCGTTGCTTCTTCAGCAAGGGTATGAATGCCACGATGAACGTTTGCATTATAATTTGTGTAATAATTTACCAGCGCATCAATGACCGATTGTGGCTTTTGAGAAGTAGCCGCGTTATCAAAATAGATCAATGGCTTGCCCTTCACTTCCCGGTTCAGTATCGGAAACTGCTGGCGGATGGAATAAATATCCAAACCTTTTTGCATCGTTGCGTGTTCAATCATATGCTATATCGAATTCAAGTCGTTTTGAAATTAGTTTGTCAACATAATCACGGATGGGCTCTGGCCGTATATGCTCCAGCACATCAACTGCAAACGCATGAAGCAACAATGATCTTGCAATTTTTTCGCTGATGCCTCTTGATTGCAGGTAGAACAATCCTTCTTCATTCAATTTGCCTACTGTACAACCATGCGAGCATTTGACATCATCCGCAAAAATTTCCAGTTGCGGTTTTGTATTTACGCTGGCATCATCCGAAAGCAAAATATTTTTATTGGATTGGTAGGCGTTTGTTTTTTGCGCCAATGGCTGAACAAATATCTTTCCATTAAATACGCCGGTAGCATGATCATCAATAATTCCTTTATATAATTCGTTGCTGAAGCAGTTGGGTTTTACATTATCAACCACCGTGTGGTTGTCAACATGGGTTTGACCTTTTTGCAAATACAAACCGTATAAATGTCCCTCACAATGTTCTGCATCCAGAACGAGATTCAGATTATTGCGAACAATGCCACCATTCAGAGAGATCGTTACCGTATGCGTATAGCTTTTTGCAATTTGGCGAATATGTGTTGTGCTCACCTGGTTGGTATGCGCCGAATCATTTTGAATTTTATAATACTCTGCTCTTGCATCTTTCTCTACTATAATTTCCATCACCTGGTTGGTAAAACTTTCATCCAAACCAAGTGTAGAATAAGTTTCTACGATCTGTACCTGTGCATTCTCTGATACATGAACAAAACTACGGGGCTGTGATAAAACATTCCCCGATCTTGAGTCTGTAATATTATAAATATAAACCGGCTGCTCAACGATCTGTCCTTTCTTTACATGAATAAATACTCCATCTTTTACAAACGCAGTATTCAATGCATTGATGCCATCCTTCTGATACTTGCTGCTGTGACCAAGGTGTTTTGCAATAATTTCCTCGTATTCACTCTTTGCCGCTTCTTCCAATGGCATTACAAGAATTTGATTGGAGCGAATGGTTGAAAGGGGAAAAGAAAATATTCCATTGACAAAAACCAGTTCACTGGCTTGTTCATGTCCCGGTAAACGAATTTCATCCAGATCTTTCCATGACACCGATGTTGGTTGCCGGTTCAGTTTATATTCTTTATTGAACAAGCTGCTGATGCGGGTATATTTCCATTCTTCATGCTTCACGGGAATGCCCAAACGTGTGAAAGAATCAAATGCTTTTTTACGGATAGCCTGCAAGCCACTGTTTGAATCTTCTGCCTGTAGCCGGTCGAACTGTTCCTTTATATATTCTATGTTGTTCATTTTTGTGAATTGTGAATGGTCAATGGTGAATGAGTAATGAGTGATCAATGATGAGTGTTTTCTTACTCATCACTCATTACTGATTGATTTCCTCCGCCACCTCACTTTTAATAAAATCATATCCTCTTTCTTCCAGTTCCAGTGCCAGTTCTTTTGTCCCTGTTTTTACGATACGTCCATTATACAGCACGTGTACAAAATCAGGAATGATATAATCAAGCAAACGCTGGTAGTGAGTTACCACCAGCACTGCATTCTCCTTACTTCTTAATTTGTTTACTCCGTTGGCAACGATACGAATGGCATCAATATCCAAACCTGAATCTGTTTCATCCAAAATAGCCAGTTTGGGTTGCAGGATTGCCATTTGAAAAATTTCATTTCTTTTTTTCTCACCACCGGAAAAACCTTCATTCAGTGAACGGCTCAGCAATGACTGGTCAATTTCCATCATCGCCATTTTTTCCTTCATCAGTTTTAAAAATGCAACGGCATCCAATGGTTCCTGTCCGCGGTATTTGCGAATTTCATTCAATGCCGTCTTTATAAAATTGGTAGTGCTTAATCCCGGAATTTCTACCGGGTATTGAAAAGCAAGAAACAAACCCTCTCCTGCCCTGTCTTCCGGTGAGAGTTCCAGCAGATCTTTTCCAAAGAATTCAGCCGAGCCTTCAGTGACCTCATAATTTGTTCTTCCGGCTAATACAGAAGCCAATGTACTTTTACCCGAACCATTTGGTCCCATGATGGCATGAACTTCTCCTGCTTTTATTTCAAGATTGATACCATTAAGAATTTTCTTTTCTTCAATCCCTGCATGTAAATTTTGAATCGTGAGCATTTCCTTTATTTAGATAATTAATCAATTCAAATGAGTGATCAGTAATGAGTATTGAACCCGCTACTTGTCGCTCAATAGAATTACCGGATGTACAAGAGTGCGACGCAACGAAAGTTTAATAGAATTACTAAAGTTGGTCACATAAAAAAGAACTAAAAATGTGAATAGTGAATTGTGAGTAGAATGATTGGTTCCTTACTGACAACTGACAATTGACCACTCACTATCCGACGCTTCCTTCCAAACTGATCGCTAATAATTTTTGTGCCTCGATAGCAAACTCCATGGGCAATTGGTTCATTACTTCTTTTGCAAAACCATTTACGATCAAGGCCACAGCCGTTTCGGTATCGATGCCACGCTGGTTGCAATAGAAAATTTGATCTTCACCAATTTTCGAAGTGGTTGCTTCATGTTCTACGATCGCCGAATTATTTTTTACTTCGATGTATGGAAAAGTATGTGCCCCGCATCTATCGCCGAGCAGCAGCGAATCGCATTGTGAAAAATTGCGGGCATTATTTGCCTTTTTACTCACATGCACCAAACCCCTGTAACTATTATTGCTATAACCGGCAGAAATTCCTTTGGATACAATGCGGCTCTTTGTATTTTTTCCAAGATGCTGCATCTTGGTACCGGTGTCCGCCTGCTGATGATTATTGGTAACGGCCACAGAATAAAATTCACCGGTAGAGTTATCACCTTTCAATATTACACTCGGGTATTTCCATGTAATGGCCGAACCTGTTTCCACCTGCGTCCACGAGATCTTTGAATTCTTGCCGGCACAAATGCCACGCTTGGTTACGAAATTATAAATGCCGCCATTGCCTTCTTTGTCGCCGGGATACCAGTTCTGAACTGTTGAATATTTTATCTCTGCATTGTCCAGGGCAATTAACTCAACAACCGCTGCATGCAGTTGGTTCTCGTCACGCATAGGCGCTGTGCAACCTTCGAGGTAACTCACATAACTTCCTTCTTCCGCAATGATGAGTGTTCTTTCAAACTGGCCTGTATTTTCTGCATTGATACGGAAGTAAGTGCTCAGTTCCATTGGGCAGCGAACACCTTTTGGTATAAAACAAAATGAACCGTCGCTGAACACAGCCGAGTTTAGCGAAGCAAAATAATTATCGGTAATCGGAACGACAGAGCTTAGATATTTTTTTACCAATTCCGGATGCTGCTGAATGGCCTCGCTGATGGAACAGAAAATAATTCCCAGCTCTCCCAATTGCTCTTTGAATGTGGTACCGATAGAAACACTATCAATCACCGCATCTACGGCCACACCACTCAAACGTTTTTGCTCATCCAATGAAATCCCCAGCTTTTCAAAAGTTCTTCTTAATTCGGGATCGATCTGGTCAAGACTTTCCGGTTTTATCTTTTGTTTGGGAGCGGAATAATAAATGATATCCTGGTAATTGATCGGCGGGTAATCTATATTGGCCCATGTTGGCTCCTGGCCAGCAATGCGTACCCAATGACGATAGGCTTTCAACCTCCATTCCAGCATCCATTCAGGCTCATTCTTTTTTGCAGAAATAAAGCGGACCGTATCCTCATTCAGGCCTTTTGGGGCTTCATCGGCTTCAATGTCGGTCACAAAGCCATATTTATAATCACTCAGCACTGTTTCTTCGATGGTGCTGAGGCCATTATTCATATTATTTTTTTCTGCCTGGGCTACACCTGGTTTCATCAGACAAAGTTACGAATCAATTTATACTAAAAAGTATAAACAGTCCCAAAATTTCCGGTTTTCGGAAAGATTTTGAGGGAGATTATGGGCTGGGCCTGGTGCATCCTGAGCTCGTCGGAGGATCATCTCTGTTGCCTGGTTTCCGACGGTAAGCAAGTTCTCTCTCGTTGAGGAAAGGGAGACTGGACTGTAAAGTCTAATCAACTTTGTACTAACAAATCAGCAGTAACAAGAAATTGTGCAAAGCAGGATAAAGAATTAAATTTGCTTTATGAGTCCGCAAATGATTACAGATAAAAAAGGAAGAAAAACAGGTGTCATACTTTCAATGAAAGATTATTCAAAGCTGAAAGAAATGGCAGAAGAGTTAGCCGATATAAAAGCATACGATAAAGCAAAAGCAACTCTTCACAAACAAAAACTCATTCTCCTTCGTGAAGTGATAAAACAACGAAAGCAAAATAGCATTAATGGCTAATAAGCGGTATACAGTTGTTGTCACAGAAAAAGTAAAGAAGATCATTTTAAAGCTTCCTTCTTCAATTGCTTCAAAGATTGAGAATAGCTTACTTAAACTGGAAGAAAATCCAAGACCACCAGGTTTTAAGAAGTTAAAAGGCAGATCAGGCTACCGAATTCGTATTGGTGACTATAGAGTAATTTATGAAATAGAAGATAATATTCTAAGAGTTATCGTAATTGACATTGGTCACAGAAAAGATATTTACCAATAGCATTGCAATCCTGCTTCCCTCCTATTTGCTGAATAGTGTGCAAGACCTCACGAAACCTCACCCTCGTTCCCTCTCCGAAGGAGAGGGAGGCCAACTGTAAATCTTTAATCAACTTTGCACTAACAAACAAATCGTCAACAATAAACTGCTCAGCAATGTTTAACAGCTGATGTGGAAGAATAAATAGTTTGGCTTTGTAATGAAGCACCGTCCCGATCAGATCGGGATAAGAAGGATGAGGTTTAACTTGCAATCCTGCTTCCTTCTATTCACTGAATAGTATACAAGACCTCATAAGACCTCATCTCCGACGCTACGGTCACAGTCAGATCAGATACGATAAAAGCCCCGATTCCAGTCGAAGCTCCGGAACAGGAATTATTACATTTCTTTAGGCTGAAGTATGCTTACACGATTGCCTTCGGTATCGATAAATGATGCATAAAGTCCAACACCTGGAATATCATCCGGCTCGCCGTCATTGTTATGACCTCCCACGACCTTGCCTCCGGCGGCTGTTACATTTTTCATTGCTTCCCTGATATCATCAACGGCAATAACTACCGAAGGATATTGGTTGTCATTTGACTTCTCAAAAAAACCACCATTGATAGCGCCGGGAGTTTTTGGACGATTCTTTTCATCTGTTTCTGTTGTACTCACTACGACATAGTTTCCCATCTCAGGACCTAATTGTTGAGTCTTCCAGCCAAAGGCGGTTGAGTAAAATTTTGCCATGCGGCCTCCGTCTGATGCCGGCATTTCAAAATGTACTACCGGGTTCATTTTTTTCATTTTTTTTTATTTTAGATTTTTAAAGAAGTTTTTCTTCTTTGTATTACGCGTAACAAATCAGTTTGTGACAATTTTTCTTATGTTTTTTATGTTTGAAGTTAAGCCTTACAACAAATTTCGTGCGAGTCGTGTGTTATTAATTGAATAATAATTTAACTGTCGCCTGTCTAATCTCAATTGTAATCCAACCCTGAGAAAAGATAGACATATTGCCATTTTTTTATTTAATTGATTTATTCCTGTGTTACAAACTTGTTTAGTTTATGCAGTTCCAGTATAGTACCATTCTCCGTTTCCTGGTACATGTGTGCAAACTTGTGATTGATCTTTATTTCATCAAACGTATACGAAGTACGCTGCAGCACTGTGTTTGAATACACATCATTAAATCCCTTCACCAATACATAAACCTCCACATCAGCAGCCGCCATGTCTTCCGAAGAAAATCCTGCCAAAGGACTTTCTTCATTTATCTCGTGAACAACTGTCCAGTTCATCGGCAGGCTTTCAATGCGGCTTCGTTCTAAAGGCAAATTATAATACTGATAATTTGCCTTTCCATTTTCCTGTATTAACATGGCCAGATTTACCTGTACAGTTACATCGGTAAGAGCATGTTGTTCTTTGTAACAAACAAAGCGAAACATAAGTGCTGTTTTATCGCGGTAAGGAGCGATCACGGCATTATCACTAAAAGCAAGATGAGCCCTTGGTCTTGAAAACCGTCCATAGATAAGACCGGTTGCAATAGCAAAGAACAAAAGACCACTCATACTTTCAATGGAAGAAACAAAGTTGGCAGCATCTCCTACAGGGTTCACTCTTCCATAACCAACCGTTGTAAATGTTTCCGTGCTGAAGAAATATAATTCCTTGATCATCTTCCAGCCGTTATGTGCAATCATGCCGGTAAACTCAGTGCCCCCGATCCATAAATAAATTGAAGTGTAAATAATGTTAATTCCGAAAAAAAATAAAAAAATAATGCCAATGAATTTCCAAAGCGGTAATGAAATCAGCCTGTAATAAATACTGTAGCGTTTCCAGATAGGCCAGCCTACTTTGCGAAGGTTAAACGTACCATCACGATTAATAAAACGGCCACCATTGACATTTCCTGTTGTACTGAAGCCGGTATCATTGTTCGGTCTTGAATAAGGATTGATGCGATTTGAAACAGCCATGGTTAAAAGATTTTGAAAACAAAACTACCGGAAGTTTTTTTGTGGAGTTGTTCTGGATGCGTAGTGCCATCCTGTGGTAAAAATTTACCATGGAGAAATGGAGAACATGGAGTTACACAGAGGATAAACCTACAAAGACAACTCCATTTTAATATCTGCCGTGAACATGGGAGAATCACTTGCATCAACATATACAAAGCCATATTTCTTATACAATGAAATGGCCGTCACTAATTGGCTATTTGAATAGAGAATGATCTTCTTAGCTTTTAGTTCCGTTGCTTTATGCAAACATTTTTCAATCAGCATTTTGCTGATGCCCCTGCCCTGGTATTCTGGAGTAACAGCCATCTTCACCAGCTCGAAGACTGAATTTCCATCGTTTGCCAAGCCCGCGGTTCCCACAATTCTGTCTCCTGATCTGGCAAGATAAATGATCCCGCCGCCATCAAGTATAGTTGATCTTGGATCATAAATGATCTTAAGATCATGATCTTCGAGCACATTGTATTTATTAAGCCATTCAAGATTGAGCTGCCTGAAATCATTTGCATACTCGTCTGTGTAGTCAATAATTTCTATCATGTGCATCTTGAAATATCGTGCAAATTTATGTTTCAAAAGACTCTGTTCATTAAATACAAAATTTCAGTAATGAATTTTTGAAGCACAACTTGTCCCGCTTTAGCGGGATAAGCCGATCGAAACATAGTGCCGAAAGTTTGAAAAACAGACCCGAGAGTCTCCATGAAACTTCACGCCTCATTTAGATGTAATCGCGAATATGAATTGGCTATTCAATCTCAGGGATTGTCATGCCGCAGGCATCTATACGCAATGCGAATACCAAAGGTCGAATGGCGTACAGACTCCTTCGGAGTGACAACTGAAAATTGAAGTTCTTTAACAATTTGAAATGTAATCAATGATTTACTCATCAACCTCTAACTTTATAGGAAGCAATATCGGGCATGGGAGAAAAAGAATTTAAATACGGGAATTTAAATATTTTTTACCGGGCAGAGGGTAAGGGCTTACCGGTCGTCTTGTTACATGGTATTCCGTTCAATGGAAATATTTGGGATCGGCAAATTGATTTTCTAAAAGATCATTGCAAATTGATCGTGCCGGATATTCCCGGAAGTGGAAGATCAGTTTTTGAAAAACCAGGAGCTCTTGCATCCGCCATTGAATATTATGCGGATTGCATATATGCTTTAGTAAAGTATGAACAAGAAAATTCCTGTTTAATGTTTGGTCATAGCATGGGCGGCTATATTACTTTAGCATGTAAAGAGAAATATCCGGATCTTTTGAAAGGGTTTGGATTAATTCACTCCACTGCATTTGCAGACAGTGATGAAAGAAAACAGATTCGTCAGAATAGCATTGCGTTGATAAAAGAGAAGGGCGCTTATGAATTTTTGAAAACTTTTATTCCACCCTTGTTCGGAAATAAATTTAAGTCGGAGCACCCTGGGAAAATAAATCGGTTGATAGAAGAAGCCCGACAATTTTTGCCGGAGACATTCATCAATTATTTTAAAGCACTGATGCAACGACCAGACAGAACAGTTGTTTTAAAAGATAGCCGGGTGCCTGTGTTATTTGTTATCGGCACAGAGGATGTGGCTGCTCCTATGAAGGATGTTCTGCAACAGGTTCACCTTCCCGGGATATCTTATATGCATATCCTGGAAAACACAGGACACATTAGTATGTGGGAAGCTACTGACGAATTGAATAAAGCGCTGATTCAATTTATTCAGGTCTTTATTTAGGAATAATACCTGCCTCATCTCGGGCACGGAGCAATTGAGTATGCATTTCGAATTGATAAAGCATTTCGATGTTTAGTTGTCACTCCGAAGGAGTCTATACGCCACTCGATCTTTGCATACTTCGCATTGCGTATAGATGCCTATGGCATGACAATCCCTAAGATTGAATTGTCAGTCATAAAGCAAACAGAAGGTACAAGACATGCCTTCGTTGCTTGTTTTACAAGCAACTACTGCGGTGAAAATTTAGGTGCCGGCATAAATAAGCAACCCAAGGCCCGCAATAAAAAAAATAAACATCGCGGTGATCAAACCATTCGTGCGCTTTGGTGCGTGCTGAAATTCTTTCCAGATAAAAACGCCCCAAAGTGCTGCGATCAATGTAGCACCCTGGCCAAGGCCATAAGATATAGCAGGGCCCGCCTTGCCTGCGGCTATCAAGTTCAAAGAATTTCCGAGTCCCCAGATGAGTCCGCCAAGTACTCCAACCAAATGCAAATTAAAATTTCCTTTAAAATATTCTTTATATCCTGTTGGCGATCCATGCAAAGGTTTCTTCATTAAAATAGTATTGAAAATAAAATTGCTGAGAAAAATTCCGACTGAAAAAACAAACACAGCTGCATATGGTGTCATTTTACCGTTTGCGGGGATGGAAAAATTTTCAAGATCCATAGAAGCTGCAATAAACCGGTAAAAGAAAGACATCAATATGCCTGCAATCAATGAGATGATTATTCCCTTCGAAGAAACCTGTTGATTGGCTTTGTTGGCTTTTCGATAAGCAATGGCATTGATGATAATAGCGATCGCAACCAATGCAACGCCTGTAAATAAAAAAACAGGATCTCCTTTTTGCGAAGCTGAATAATTTACGATCACACCAACTACCAATGCAAGCCCGATAGCAATGGGAAAAGCAACAGCCATCCCGGCGATCGCAATCGCTGCTGAAAAAAGAATATTAGCCGCATTGAAAATAAAACCACCAAGCAAAGCGCTGATGATATTTGAAGAATTAGCCTGTTGGAGATCAGCGATAAAACTTCTTCCTTCTTTTCCAATATTGCCCAATGTAAGAGCGGATAAAAGAGAAAAAATGAAAATGCCGATCACATAGTCCCAATAAAATAATTCAAAACGCCAGGTTTTCCCTGCGAGTTTTTGTGTGTTGGCCCAGGAGCCCCAGCAAAGCATCGTGATGATACAGAACACGACAGCAAGCGAATAATTTTGAACAATGAACATGGTGGGAATTTTTTATTGAATAACGTTTCGTGAGACGTCAAACGTGAATCGTGAGATTATCTCACGCCTGACGGCTCACGTTTCACGATGGCAATTTTCTTCGCTGCTTCTTCGTTTGCCCTAATTCCATTTATCAATTGATCGGAATAAATGATTGCTTCTGATGAATTGATCTCTTCATCTTTCGAAGGATTTAAAATTTTTAATCTCACCGAATGTTTTCCTTTTGGCAGATCATATTTCCAGCATAGTTCGTAACGGCGTGTTGTGTAACTGGCCGGTAGCTTTGGTGATTCAATTAATTTATCGTCTACATATAAACTCTGTATTAAAAACATAATTTGATTCACTTGCCCATTTTGCGGTTTCACCTTTTAACACAAAGCCGGTACCTTCAAATTCAAAACTTATCTCATCCTTATTTGCTGACCACTTCACAGGGATCTTTGCAATAGGATAAACTCCTTCAAAACTTTTTTCAAACTTTACTATTGCCGGTTGCTGTACTTTGATAGTTATGTTATCACCATTGATCTTTCCTCCGTTTCTTTCAATATTTTGCAATGCATGCTTAAATCCAATTTCATAGACATTGGCAAGGCTCATCGTGGTATATTTAAAATCGATACCCTCTGCTTCCTTCAATCCCATCTTCCAGTATGCAGGTATTTTATCATAACCAAGTATGGTTCCCAGTATTCCTCCTGCAGTGGAAGGATTACAATCGGCATCCTGTCCGCAACGCGTAGTTATTTCCATGGTTTTTGTAAAATCCTTTTGTCCGTACAATAAACCAATTACAACATAGGCGGCATTTACTTTCGCATCAATATCAAAGGGAACAAATACGCCTTCCGGGCAACCGATATCATTGGCCCATTTCTTTTGCACTTCGAGCCAGGTTTGTTTCCAATCGCCTGGATATTTTTTATGCCAGCCAATCACATCACTTATAGATTGATAAAATTCTGATTGCTTTGGAATAGTTTTTAATGCTTCATTAATTATGTAATTAATGTCGCTGGAAACAAATGCGAGTGAATACATGGCTCCAACAAAAACGCCGCCATACCAGCCATCACCATAATTCATGATGTGGCCGATCTTATCACTGATCGCAGAAGCAGTGTTTGGCATGCCGGGACTCATTAATCCTGCGAAATCACTTTCTATCTGGAAATCGATACAATCTGCATGTGGATTATTTTTCCAGTAGCCGCTCATGGGCGGTTTAATGCCATGTAAAATATTATAGCGGCCGGCCTGGTTTGCGTGCCACAACATGTAGCCTGCATTAGCATAGGCATTGGCAAAAGAATCTACCGGTGCATCGAGTCCGTATTTTTCAAATACATCAACAAAAGTGAGATCCATATAAAGATCATCATACAGACCGGGATCATTGATCATCGTGTTTTTTAAATAACCATCATACCATGTTAATGATTGATAATCGCCGATAAAAGTTCCATCGAAACGAAATTCGTAAGGTCCGCCAAAAGTTACACCAATTGTTTGTCCTGCCCAGCCGCCCCTGATCTTATCCTGTAATTGTTGTTTGTTGAGTATAATGGTTTTTGACGTTTGTGCAGAAGCAAACATCCAGAGTGATGTTGAAATGATGGCGAGAATTTTTTTCATAGTGAAATCATTATGTATTTACGCGATCAAAGTTCTCTACTTCCTTGCGATAGGGAGCAGAAGCCTGGGCTCCCAATCTTGTTACAGAAATGGCCGCTGCTTTACAGGCAAATCTTACAGCATCTTCCATTTTTTCCCCTTCAGAGAGGGCAACAACAAGAGCACCATTGAACACATCACCTGCAGCCGTTGTATCTACTACATTCACTTTATGACCATGAATCATGCTATAATTATTTTCATGCAACACAAATGCTCCAAAAGCTCCCATGGTTATGATGATCGTTTCAATTCCTTTATCATGCAAAAAATCAGCTGCCTGTTTTGCAGAAGTCTCATTGGTTACTTTTATCCCCGTAAGCATTTCCGTTTCTTTTTGATTAGGCGTGATGGTAGAAATTTTTTTAAGCAGATCATCATTCAATTTTGCAGCGGGTGCAGGATTGAGAATGAATTTAATTTTTTTAGAAGCAGCAATGTTTACAACATGTTCGACAGTTTCAACCGGTGTTTCGAGTTGTACCAGAACAAAAGAAGCGGATTCAATTTTTTCTTTTGCCTCATCGATATCCTCCGGAGTAAGTGCAGCATTGGCACCGGGCGCTACGACGATACAGTTCTCTCCTTTATCATCAACGGTGATCAATGCAACACCTGAGGGTTGAAATTTATCTCTCACAATATTGGATATATCGATGCCTTCCTTTTCAAACAGTTCAATGGATTGCTTTCCGAAAATATCATAACCGGTTTTTGCGATAAATAAAACGTTTCCGCCAAGTCTTGAAGCGGCAACCGCCTGGTTAGCTCCTTTACCTCCGGCGCTCATAAAAAATGTTCCGCCTAAAATAGTTTCTCCGGGCTGTGGTAAATGTGATGCTTTAATGACCATATCGGTATTGGTGCTGCCGACAACAACAATGGAAGCAGGATTCATTTGGCAATGATCGTTTTGATAACGATATAGATAAACCTAAACATTTTTTTTGATTTAGCTTTCGACACAGGAAAATAAAAGCGAATAATATAATAAATTAACAGTGAATTGATAATTAAAATGGAAACGAATATTCAACAAAATGACTTGTTTGCTGCATGGCAAACCAATAATCGTGTCACAGAATTTCTCTTTGAGAATCTTCCAAACGAATTATGGAGCCAAAAGATCCCGGGTGCTCCACAGCGGACAATTCGTATGATCGCAGGTCATATCCATAACGCAAGATGTATGTGGATAAAAATGATCGGCAAATATTATGCAATTAAGGCCCCTAAACCTGTTGACCGGCGGCGTGTCAATCGAACAGCATTACTCCAGGCTTTGAAACGAAGTAACCAGGGCATTAGTGAATTACTGAATGTCGGTCTCCATCATGAAGGTGTACTCAATATTAATGTCCCATGGACTAACATTCCTTCCGATGTAGTACATTTTATGGCTTACATGGTTGCTCATGAAGCTCACCATCGCGGGCAAATTGTTCTTGTAGCAAGAGAATTAGGTCATCGGCTTCCGCAGGATATAACCAATGGCCTCTGGCAGTGGAAGAAAAGACACCAGGAAGTCGAGATTCAACGTACAAACCGGGACACATAACAAACGCATTACGAAGTTGGCGTTCGAATTAAAAATGTTTCTTTTTTAGTCATCCCACCTGATCTTTTATACCATTTTTTAAAGATCAATTGCAGGCAAAGTCTTAATATTGCAGCCCTAAATAGTCAAAAAAGTCACATAAGTCAAAAATTACTGATTGACTAATATGACTTACGGACTCAATGACTAACAAGCCCAGATGGCGGAATTGGTAGACGCGCCAGACTCAAAATCTGGTGTCCGCAAGGATGTGCAGGTTCGATTCCTGTTCTGGGCACAGCATAGGAATTTTGACAATCTTTCAAAGATTACTTTTTTATTTTTTCTTTAAAAACTGTTTCAGAGTTCTATTTGTTCCAGGAGCTAGAAAGCATTGAAAACTCTTTTTCCTTTTTCGGACAACGAAATTTTCTTTACCGTTCCGCCACCTTCAAAGCCAAACCCAATCCCTACCACGCGCCCCGAAGTTTGGGGAAGCGGACAAGAATAGATAATCCTTGGTTAATCAGCATAAAGAGTTTTCCTGAACTAGTATAGCACCCAATAGAAACCCAGTTATTCAGATCTGCACCAAAACCCGATAGGTCTGCTGTTCCTGCGGTGACCAGATCACTGCCGTTAAAAAACTGCAAAGTGGCGACGCAACCTTTAGCAGAAAGGGAAAATGTTACCGGAACACCATCTGTAATCAGTGCTACGTCTGCTTGCGCCGTTGTTGGTCTTCAGTTCAAGATATCTATCTGTTATCAGAATTCAGACCAACAACCGAGCTAAAAGAAGTTATTCTAATTTCGGTTGTTGGTGTGTGACTAAACAAGAAACACTGTTAATTCGAACACCAACAACGGCGTAATAAATGATCGCAGTCGATTCAATCCGTCTGTCTCGAAAAATTGTTCATTGTAGTCTTCGCCAAATGAAGACGCATCATACATGACCTCATTAAGATTACTCCCAGTTTTTCTTTTCCGGATCCTCCAAACCTTATCAGTTTCATTTTTTGTTTTTTTGTGATCAATTATAACTGGCCGTGTTTTATTTTATAGATCAGTTCTGTTCCAATGACGCTTATGATCAACCTGTGTTTTTTGTTTCGAATTAGTTTTTTGTATCCAATCCGCAAAACTACCATCGAAAACTTTGTGGTAACTGATTATTTCAAGTGGAAAGCCGGGGAATAATTCAATAAATTCTAATCCAGGTATTGGTATCAATTACAATTTTAAGCGGCATTACGTTTTTTTCTGACTATGCGAACTTCTTTTATTATTTCCTGTACCGGAATAGTTTTCCTGGGCGCGAACTGATCAGGATTTCCGAAAGTTTAGAGACGGTTCTTGACAACAATTAAATTTCTGCAGCTTCATCGGATCGATTTTATTTGCTAAACATCGGTGATTTTGCTTCATTGTTCTATGTCAATAAGCATCACCAATCCAGGCACCATTCTTCAGTGTTTTATCCCATCTTCTCAAAGGATGTCTTTCAGGATCTAATTTCTTATCGGTATCCCACGGCTCAAATGCGTTTTTAATGTTTGCAAGGCCTGAATTAGCAAGCTCAGGATAATGGCGGAGGATGATCGATTTTAAATCAGACTGATCGATCCACTCCATTCCTTCTTTAGTGTAATATTCATCTGTATAACAGTCGGTGTAAAATCTGTCAGCCTGCAGTCGCCTCGTAGCATTCAGGATAAATATCTGGAACATGGTTTCACCGAATCCAAAACCACTGGGCCGATGCCCTTCACCAAGTGTTCCCACCATGAGATCGAGTTGTTCAACGGCATCAGCACCGGTTCCATAAATATCTTTGAGCTCCTGTACAATTTTAGCATCATCGGTAAGGTCTTCAAATTTGCTGATTGGTTTTAAACCAAGTTGTCTCCTGAATTCATTATACCTCGGAACACCACGCTCACGGGCACGAATGATATCAACCGCTCCCATATCAAAAACAGGATTGAAAGGAATGCTGAGTTCCTGCATAAAGCGTGGATAATTATTCAAAACCAACTGACCCGGATGCTGGTTGCCGAATGAATAAAACAAATCAGCCATTGAAACCTTCTTCGTGAGTTTCGCTGCACCAGCCTGGCGTGTTTCAGGAAAAGGGATTTCCATGATTTTTTCTCCTGTACTGGATTTCTTTATTTGCAGCGTTTCAGGTAAAAGCGAATGCAGCCGGTACACCTCCACAAATTCTTCAGAAAATGCGTATGTCACCCCATGCTTGTTAATCGGGTTTCCAACCACACCACCGAGTTCAGGATTTCTTACATTAATTTCAGAAACTGTTTTAGGGGGCGGGCTTTTTTGAAACAGGTTGGTGAGTATGCCGTACCAGTTTGCATTGAGGGCCGTGTCCAATCCGTGGTTCGGAAGAATGCCTGGTGTCCATTCCACTGAGTGGATCTTTGCCATGATGGCTGCATTGATCAGTCGCGCCACGTTGAACAGCCCTGTATCATCCCAATCGGGGTAATGCTTTTTGAGGTGATCACAAATCGCATTGTGCTCCCTCGTAAATAAAGTATGAAGCATGCTCATTCCTACCCACCAGTTTCTTACAAAGCCCGTTTCTTCAATTCCTTTTTTGTTGAGGGGAAGAGTTCCGTCAGGATTCACACGCAGTTTTCCATCAACACCGCTGCGAAGGCGGTCAACAGTCTCCTGATCGCTTCCATATATCTGTGAGCCATCCCACCAGTGGGTTACTTCATTGATGAAACTGACAGAGGCCTCTTCTTTTCCTTCTATTCGTGTGGGATCAGGCTGTGTTCTCGGGATCAGCATCTTGGTCTGCAAATATTTTTTTCGTGCCGGATCATCTTCCGAAAGCGGTACTTCGATTAATTCCTTCAGCAGTGGTTCGCCATGATTGATCCAGTCTGCATTCTGAAACTGGATCCAGCAGGCAGCCAGCATATTTAAAAATGGAACCTGTTTCATCTCACTTCCACGCGTAAGTAATCTGCGGCTAATTTCTCTTGGATTGGGTGTCAGCAACTCTTTTCCTGATTCGACCTTAATCGCTTCTATATGAACATTCCTTGAAAGCCGTGTTCCCGCGGCGCCTTCTTTCGGGTTCTCCAGGTTATTCCAACTTCCATCAGCCGTGCGGTAATATTGAACGCCTTCAGGAGGAGTTTGTCCTTCAGGCTGAAATCCAATCAACGCGCCCTTCGGATAGGTGGAATGAAGATTGTTTGAATTCAGTTTTTCACGCATGTATGCAAGGGTGAGGATACCAAGAAACAGTGGCCTTCTATACCATTGAGTCCAGATCTTTCCACTGGTACCAACAAGTCCGCCCCAGGCTTTTACAAGCGTTTCGAAAATTGCCGTCGAAATGGTTCCAATTCCATTACCCAGCATCAATTTGACTTTTGCTAATTTCTTACTGGTCACATGTTCAGGTAACGGATCTGCAGGAATCGACCCGGGCCTGACGAAAGGTTTCTTCAGCAACTTTTCACGTTCGAAGTAATAGAGATCAGGAACCTGCACATGCACCTCCGCATAATAATTTGCCTTCGACTTTTCAAGCATTGCCTCCCATTCCTCGTTCGCCGGATTGGCATTTACTGACTGCTGGTATGCTTCCGCAGCAAGACTGTATTGCTCACTTTGAAAATAAGCCAGTCCGAGCATGGCAAAATTCTCTGCACCCGGCTGGGTGGTTGTGAGTGACTTTAAAGCATTGATTGCCTGATCATATTTTTGTTGTTCAATCAGCGATACAATTTCGCGGGGGGTAACTGAAGCAGGGGAATTATCCATCAGAATTTTTTTTGAAATTTAGAAAAAAAATGCGACCTGGTATTTCTTATCAAGATTTCTTTTGGCGCTCCCCAAAACTTGCAGCATATACTTTTCGGCGGCAGCGGTTCATACTACCGAGGGGTTTAAAGTTTGCCTCATCAATATTCCAGGGACTAAACGAAAGGGCATCAACCCATTCTTTTTCGTTTTTACTTTTTCGGGGAATGATCAGTTCAGCAATCGACTCAAAGCTGCTATCGTCGCCCCATGATTTGGTTCCATCTTCAATGGGTGTATTTTCAGGATCTTTAAACCGCTGCACCTCGAAATAAAATTTTATATCACGGTTGCTGAGTTCATCTTCCAGTTTTTGCGCTAAATCTGATTCACCCTGCTTTATTTTATCGGGCTCTGTTTTATTTATTGTTGGCCTTAACCTGTATTTTACTGCAATTGCCTCCTCCGGCGACATCA
>Ga0207106_1032_pt1 | contig 34509 bp, 19 predicted proteins | sample Alteio_BWMinHeat_78_FD_153535 | JGI IMG/M metagenome (GOLD analysis project Ga0207106, IMG submission 153535) | Enriched cells from forest soil in Barre Woods Harvard Forest LTER site, Petersham, Massachusetts, United States -... | ecosystem: Environmental > Terrestrial > Soil > Temperate forest >...
CAGGTAACCGTCTTCAACTTTTCGCTTTACATAAGTGTAAATCTTGCCGTTGATCTCGATCTCACCATAATGCCTTTCAAAATTTGACTGGTTATTTTGATAAGGCATATCTAATGCAACCCTGATCTCAATTAGCTGCGATTCATCATAGTCATTTAAATCAATCCGGCCCTCAAGCTGTCTATCTGCTTTTTGTTGGAGATAATTCGTAACAAACCGGTATCCATACCAGTTAAATAGCAGAAGGCATATCAATAATATGGCAGCGATCTTCCTCACAAAGTTGGACGCAAGTTAAAAGAATTCTTTGAAATAACAATTGCGAACCTTGAGAACTGGTAATAGTTTAATGTGAGTTGTCAGTAGTGAATGGTGAGTGAGAATCCTAAAACCAGGGAAGCTACTCACCACTGACCACTCACAACTCACTTTCTTTCGAGACACTACCTATTTTACAGAAAAGGTTTTCCTATCAGGCCCCACACCTTTTATCGTGAGGCTTTTCCACTGGCCGGGTAAAACAGATTTAACTTGTATAATACCTTTTGCAGTTATATCCAATCCTCCGAAACCCATCAATACAGCTTGCAGAACTCCACCCGCACCGGTAGAAAAATACGGATTGGTGCCACCCTTTGTTTCTGCAATCACCCTGAATGGTGGATTTAGATTTGGAACATAAGCATCCTCAAACCAATGCCAGGCTTTTTCTTTATCGCCAAGCCTTGCATATAATAATGTAAAAATTGCCTGCGTCATAGCCGGCGTTCCCTGGTTAGGGACACGCGATTCATAATAATCCAAATCCTTCTTTATTTGATTGATGTCAGTAATCTGTTTTAACGGATAGGCTAATAAATTTACATCCGCCTGTTTTATTCCTTCACCATGATAAGAACCATGTTCTCTTGTGACTCCATTATCCAATTTTAAAACAGGAATATTATTTGCCACATTTAGCCAATCAGGATCAGGAACAATGCCTAAAGCTTTTGCTGCTTCAGCAGCATCCTCCAGATTTGTTTTTGCCGCTGCATTCGTGAAGGCATCATTGTCAATATTCTCAGCCCATTCATCTGCTGCCACTACATTTTTAATTTCATATTTCCCCGGGCCATTTCTTTCCACACGACTAGCCCAAAAATCAGCCGTAGCTGAAAGGATAGGCCAACCTTTTTCACGTAACCAGTTTTTATCCTGGGTCACACAATAATAATTCCATGCAGCCATTCCCACACAAGCTGTAATGTGATGTTCGAATGGACCACTCAACGCCCATACCGGAGTTTCTTCTACTCCTGTTTCTGCGCTTTCCCAGGGAAACATGGCTCCTTTATATCCTTTTGAAAAAGCATTTCGCTTAGCAGCATCCAATCTTTTAAAGCGATACTCCAACATACTTTTTGCAATTTCAGGGTGCAAAACAAGCGCTGCCGGAAACATCCATAGTTCTGTATCCCAAAATACATGGCCGTTGTAACCCAAACCACTCAAACCCATTGGTGAAGGAGAAAGAGCCGTGCCTTCCCTGGTGAATGAGTACAAATGATAAAGCATGCTATGAATATCCTGTTGCGACTGGTCATCGCCTTCAATGACGATATCACTTTGCCAAAGACTATCCCATGCTTTATTATGAAAACTGACCAGCCGGGCTCTTCCTTCCAGTTTAGCATAAATAGTCATGCGCTCTGCTTCATTCAAAGGATCGTCGTGATGAGCAGATGTAATAGATGAACAGGCAATCGAAAAATGGTATGTTTCACCCGCTTTTATTTTTTTACTGAATTTCATTAGATGCATGTTATTGTCCCACATCTCATGGGTCACTTTGGGTTCCTGTCCATGCGGCTCAGTGAATAAAAATGTATTACTGGCACACATCAATAATTTTCCGGTGGGGCTTTTTGCGGAAGAAGTAAGTAAACTGATTGTGACATGCGGCCTGTCTATTTCATTATAATAATTCTGAACATCCTTTAATGCATCGGGTGCTTCCATCACACTGGCACCTGTGATATCGATATCTTTTTTTGCAGTAATGCTGACATCCATTAAAACTGTAAAGGGTAAGTGGCGCAATGAATAATATGAATAACTAACAGAAGCTTTATCAGTGTAGTCAAAGGAAGTTGTAAAACTGGCATGCTTCATATCAAGTTCCTGGTTCAGCCCGGTAGCAGTCTTTGCATCAATCCTTTGTCCATCTACTTCAAGGTACATGTTCAATAAATTAAAGCTCTTTAAAAAATTGCTTACCCTTCCCCGCCCATACAGGTCATAAGCCCCGGCAAGCACAACATCTTTAACTTTAAACGGTTCAGGAGAAGAAACAATACCGATCATTCCATTAGCAACGGTGATCCCATAATAATTTGAAGGATCTATTTTATCGGCTTTTATCTTCCATATATCCACCGATTGAGAAAAGGCATTTATAAAAAGAATATGTCCAATACAAAAACTAAAGACCCTTTTTTTCATACAGTGATTTTAGAATTGGCTAATTTAAGTATTACCCTTGTAATTACCGATGCAAACATTCAAATGAAAATATTTAATTTCCGGTTTTGATACCAGCCATTATGAAAAAAATTTTGCTACCCCTTTTAATCCTGTTTATTATTTTCTGTACCTGTATTTATATTCTTATTCCCGGTGAAATCAGGATATCTGATATTTCCAAGGCAGGATGTATCCCAAAAAACATAGTTGATTGCCTGGCCAGACAATCCGTTATAAACCGTTGGTGGCCGGAAAAGCAGGCGGAAAAACAAGACAGTTTATTTTTTTATAAAGGCTACGCCTATAAACTCACAACTATTTTTACTGATGGAGCAGAAATACAAATAGGCAAGGGGTCAAAAAAACTTGCTTCGAGGATCAGGATCATTCCTGTCGGAAAAGACTCCTGTGTGACTGAATGGCAAACATCAGTTGCCTCAGGCTCTAATCCTTTTAAAAGAATCGGCCAATATTATGAAGCATCAGACTTGAAAAATAATATGCGGGAAGTATTGAGCAACCTTCTAAGTTTTGCAGGTAAAACCGAAAACATTTATGGATTTCATATTGAACGAACCACATTTACAGATACAGTTCTCTTTGCCACCAGGTTTTCGTCGGGAACATATCCTTCCATCGAAACCATTTATGACCACATCAATGATTTGAGAAAAAAAATTAAAGAAGCCGACACAAAAGAAAAAGATTTTCCCATGCTGAATGTGAATCAAACAGACAGCATGAAATATGAAACAATGATCGCCATTTGTGTAAATAAAGAAATAGCAGGAGATAAAAATTATTTTGTAAGCCGCATGGTTCCCATGAAAGACAGGTTTCTTAAAACAACAGTAACCGGTGGAGATTTAACGATTCAAAAAGCTCACGAAGCAATTGAACATTATATGAATGACCATTTTCTTTCTGCACCAGCCATCCCCTTTGAAATCCTGGTCACAGACCGGAGTAAAGAAACGGATACCTCGAAATGGAAAACGATAATTTTTTATCCAAGCATGTAGCTATAAAAACGTTTTAAACGATAGACCTTAATCCCAAAAAGGTATCGTATTTTTAAAGGAATAATATTATTACAGGTCATGAAATGCATCCATTATATTTTCCTATTTGGCGGGGTAGTGTTGATCGGATGTAAAAAAAAACAAGAAACCATTTTACCGGAAATAAGAGGAGTAAGTTTTGACCTGCTATTAAAGACTGTCGACAAATATAGCGACGGGCAATCTATCACAACCTACACCTATAACAATAGTAAACAATTAATACAGGAGAATTCTGAGAGGGTCTTTTATGACGGCACCAAATGGAAAGTAACCAACAACTGGTACAGAAATTCAGCAGGACAGCCGGACAGCATGACGAGTGAGTACACTTATGGAACCAACCCAACCGGATTGCAAAAACAATATTATTACTATGACGCGGCAGGATCGCTTCTGTACAGTATCTTCTTTCGGAACATAAACAATCCAAACAGTAGTATTGACAGCTGTGTTTATATTTATTCCGGAAGCCGGGTGATAAAAAGACTGGACTATACTTCTGCTGCGTCCACGATCCTCAACAATACGCTAACCCACGAGATCTATTACGATTATGATGCCTTGAATAATATATCTGCCATCGCATTTGTAAACTACGATTTCAGCGCAGGAGCTCCTGCCGTAAAAGATACGGTTACACTTTCTTATTTCTATGATGAGAAAAAAAATCCTTTTTATCAAAACGAGGCTTCCTATGCCTATTTCGTAAATCTTGCCTTTGAGAACTATGCCTCTCAAAATAATATCGTGCAAATCATGTATAGCGGTAACAGCACTTCAAATTATAAAGATGTATTTTCATTTCAATATAATGCAGCCAATAAGCCTGACAGACTTTTGGCGAGCTCTTATGGAGTGGGAGCAGCAGATCCCTTCGTCTGGACGACAGATTATTATTATAATTGACGAAAGAAATTCTTTTAATATTTATTCCCGATTACTACAACACTATCATTATTCCTGGCAAGAATAAATGCTTCTTTATTATTTGCAAGTTCAATTTTCCGGATGTGGCGAACCTGGCCTTTCACCTGTAGTCCATTGATCGTTTCACAATCAAAGTTTCCATGACCTTTATTAACAAGAATGGTCCCAAAATCGGCATCATACCTGCCCATCTGTATATTATTATCATAATAATTCCCCACCAGTAAAATATCCGGCAGGCTATCATTATTCGCATTAATAACAACAGCATCCCTGTAAGAAGTTAATTGTGATTCCCATGGAAGTGCCTTCACAGTGAACTGCATGTTACCATTGTTGATCAGTACGGCATTGGCAAAATAATTTGCCGTAAGTATTTGAGAGTTTTTTAGTTTCTCCTTTGAAAAAATTTCATTCATAGAAGCTTTCGCAAAATCTTCGGCATATAAAAAATTTTTTTTGATGACAGGCATCTGTTTCTGAAGCTCATCTTTATTGGCAAAGGGTATTTCTTTTCCACTTACATAATAACTCACCACCTGTTCCTTTTTACCGTTATCATCAAAATCGTTATAATATAATCGCACGGGTTCTTTATCCGATGCTTTCAAGCGGCTGTTCAATCCCAGGTTTCCTGCAATCAGGTCTATATCACCATCATTATCTATATCAACTGGTAATACAAAATTCCACCATCCTTGTTTATCCGTTAGTGTTTGTTTTGTAAAATGTCCTTTGTTATTAATGAATGCATAAATACCACCCCATTCACAACAAACGATCAGGTCCTTATCGCCATCTTTATCTATATCATACCATATTGCCTGCGTAACCATGCCAATTGTGGATAAGCCTGGTGCATATTTATCCGTTACATCGGTGAATTTTCCGGTTCCATCATTCTGTAATAAATAGGAATGTGGGGTTTCTCCGTAGTTCCATGGTACTGCCCTGCCACCCAGGAACAGATCGGTAAATCCATCCCCGTTAAAATCGTAAGGTGTTATGCAAGAAAAAGTATAATATAAATTGCTAAAGGCATTTTCCAGTTTTTTTAAATGTGCTTTTCCATCATTCAAATACACACGCGGCAAAAGATGTTCATCGTCGGCATAATACTCGTTCCCGCCTGTGGCCACCACGAGATCGGGGTTCCCATCGTTGTTCACATCCGTCCAAACAGCGTCTACGTCTTCATACATACTATCATTCAACATCCCGGGTTGCTCCGTTCTTAAAAACTTCCCACCAGGCTGTTGCAGGAAAATTGCATCATGAAAAGTTTTCGATGACCCAATAAACACATCCTGTAATCCATCATGATTGATATCGGCAACTGCCAAAGCGGGACCTTCTGTAGAAACCATGTGAGGAATGAGAGGCTCCCGGTTAAATTCAATAAAAGGGTCTTCCTCATGTTTATAATCAAGACCCACCGAGCGGGTAATGTCTTCCATAACCTTTGTACGATTTTGATGGAAGCCGGTAATTCGTGTATAGTCAAACAAAGGAAGATTTTTTTGATAAATAAAACTGAGATGAGTGCCGGTAATTTGAATGCGCTGATAACTGTTGTCCGGCCATATCAAAAACATCGAATCAATCTTTGTTTTCTCAAGCCCGATATGGATAGGTATTTGCATGCTTGATTGAAAACCCTTCACCGGGAAATTTTCATACGTTCTAATTTGATCACCTGTAAATTCAACTATTTTAGCCCCAATGGCATTAATATTCTTTTCAGATCCTTTTAGTGTGATGTCTGCAAAGAATTTGTTCCCCTTATTATTATGTTTATTTTCATACACCAGTACAGGATCATCAATATTATTCACTACGACATCCAAATCTCCGTCGTTATCCAGGTCTGCATATACGGCACCATTTGAATAAGTGGATTGATCATTTGCAATACTGTCTGACAAGTCCCTAAATAGAAGATCACCGGTGTTTTTATAAAATTTATTGGGAATTTTTATTTGCGGAAATTTATTGACCAGTGCCATATTTTGTTCTTCCCGCTTATTTTCACGCAATTTTTGCTGTACTTCTTCACTTGAAATAAAATTCAGATAATCCATATCATTCATTCTTTTCGGGATTCCATTCGAAATGAAAAGATCCTTTAAACCATCATTATCAAAATCCATCCAGAGTGGCGCCCAACTCCAGTCTGTTGCATATACATTGGAATATAAACCTGTTTCGCTAAACATCCCGTTTCTCCTGTTATACTGCAAATTATTTCGGGTGTACTGGTAATTATAACCTACTGAGATCTTGTGAAAGAAAATATCATAATCATCTTCACCCAGCGAACGTTTCAGAATATAGGGATCAGAAGGAAGCATATCCATCGAGATAATCTCCGGGTAGCCATCATTATTTACATCAGCGGCATCAACACCCATCGAATACTCGCTTGTATGCATTAAATGCTGATCATTCTCTTCTTTGAATGTCCCGTTCTTTTGATTAATATAGAGGTAATCATTTTCATGAAAATCATTTCCGACATACAGATCGGGCCAGCCATCTAAATTGATATCAGCAGAAACCACTCCCAACCCATAACTGATGGCAGAACTATTGATTCCAGTTTCCTTTGTCACATCGGTAAAATGACCGCCATCATTTCTATAAATTCTATCGCCGGAAAGCGCATTATAAGTTCCTAAAAAATCTTTCCTCGGGCCAAATGTTCCGTTTTGGTGTACCGAATGATTTAATAAAAACATATCCAGGTCGCCATCCATGTCATAATCAAAAAAAAGAGCCTGCGTGCTGAAACCTGAAAAATCAAGCCCGTACTTTGCCGCTTCGTCCTCGTAATAAGGGACGCCGTTTTTATCAATGCCTTTGCAGATCAGTAATTGATTTTTACTGTGCAGGCTTTCATAATTCCCAACCCGGCAAATATAAATATCAAGCAGGCCATCATTATTAATATCAACAACTGAAACCCCTGTTGACCAACCGCCATCCTCGGGAATTTTAGCTTCGGCAGTTACATCGCTGAAATGCAAATTTCCTTTGTTGAGATATAATTTATTTTGCTCCTGGTTAGACGCGAAGAACAGATCAATTAATCCATCGTTATTAAAATCCCCCGCTCCAATACCCGCTCCGTTATAAAAATACATGTAGTTAAACATATTAAACTGCTGGGTTGGAGTCAGTTTGTTTACAAAATGCAATCCGGTTCGATTATCATCCAATACTTCAAAAACAGCGTTATTATTTTTTTTATGCGATCCGCAATTATATAATAAAGAAACTACCAGCACAAAAATGGCGGAATAAATAATTCGTTTTGTTTTATAATAAAATATATTTAGTCTTCCTTTCATCAATCTGACATCAGTTCTTTTTATTCGATTTCAGATAATTGTTTAACCGGTATAAAACAGGATATTCGTTATTCTGTAAGAACAGCAAATATTTTTTATTTCGTTCATGAATCTCTGCAATATCCCTTAATTGACCTCTTAGCTGTAATCCTGTCTTCGCCGCTTCTACCCACTGCAGATTGCCTTTTCCATCGTTGATCAATACATCTCCCTGGCTTGCGTCCAGTCTTTCTAACTGGGGTTGAAAGTCGAATTGATTTCCTCCCAACACCACGTCTGTACTTCCATCATTATTTACATCCATGCAGTGAATGGCATTTACAGATGACATTTGTACCATGGGCGGAAATCTTTGAATGGTGAATTGCCCATTTCCATTATTGATCGCAATGCAGGAAGTCGAATAATTAAATTGTTTCATTAGCGCATGGTTCAATTTTTCTGAGCCGATCAGTTCCTGCACTGATTTAACTGCGTACTCAGAATGTCGCAGATTATTTTTCTTTAAAACAGGCATGGCGTCTTCCAGGTCATGTTTTAGAAAAACAGGCTTGTCCTTTCCATCAACAGTATAAGTAAGAATTTTATCGAGGATGCCGTTCTGATCAAAATCACTCACCCATAATTTAACCGGGTGTGCGGCATCGGGGCGCAAATAAAAATTCTCGCCAATGTTACCCAATAGCAGATCCTGTTTGCCATCACGGTTTATATCAGCTACAGCAACCGTTTGCCACCAACCATACAAACTACCAAGATTCGTTTTTACTTCGTCAAAATGATCTTTATTGAACGAAAAAATTCTGGGCGACATCCATTCACCTACGATAATTAATTCTTTTTGTGCATCACCTATAACATCCGCCCATGCGGCCCCGGTAACCATCCCGATATCAGCAATATCGGGGTTTTTTGTTTTCGCTATATCAGTAAAGTGGCCGTTACCGTCATTTACGAACAAATAACTCCGTGGATTTAATCCATATTCCTGCGGCACGCTTCTTCCGCCAATAAACAGATCAAGATCCCCATCATTATCGAAGTCACAGGCTACCGCTACACTGATATTTGCATTGTTGACCGGAAATGCACTCGCATCCAATGAAAAATTTCCTTTCCCATCGTTCTTGAATAATCTTAATTGCATTTGCCGGCTTTCTGCGGAAGCGTTATTACCTCCCGGGCAAATTAACAGGTCAAGATCACCGTCTTTGTCGCAATCAAATAATAAAACAGCTACATCTTCAAAATCCGTAAACTGCTGGAAGATCTTTTCATCTTTCTTCTCAAAACTTCCATCTGCTTTTTGCAGGTACAATTGACCGGCATGTCCATTTGTTCCACCTATAAAAACATCGTCCAGGCCATCGCCATTCACGTCTCCTACCGCAGCCTTAGGTCCTTCCCGTGAGAGCATTTCCGGAATATTTCTTTCATAATAAAAATCTACGTAGTCATCTTCCGTATGTTTTTCAAAATCGCTTTTCTGCTGGGAGAATATTGGAGTATCGATTACAGGCTTTGCAGTCTGATAAATAAATTTCTTTTCTTCAGTTTCTTTAAGGTTATGCACTTTATTTATTTGCGGATGAAAATATTTTGAATAAGAGAGATCGGGCCATTGAATAATTGCAGAATCGACCCCGGCCGATTTGCCGAGGCCAATAATGACTTTATAGTCCATCGAAGACTGAAAGCCGCGGCTGGGAATTACCTCCCTGGTCAGTACCTGGCCATCTTTATAAATTTTTATTTTGCTACCTACAGCAAATTTATTCTTATCCGTACCCTGTAAAAAAAAACCAATATAATTGTTATGATTTAACTCGCGTGAATTGTTCTTATAAATAAATGCAGGCTGGTTCACGTTATTAATTACCAGATCAAGATCGCCGTCATTATCGAGATCGCCATAAGCGGCCCCGTTCGAAAAAGAGGGTTGGGTGAAACCCCACCGGGAGCCGATGTCGGTAAATTTCAGATCACCATTATTTTTATACGCCTTATTCAACACATGGATCGAAGGCATTTTATCAATGATCACGTTCAGATCTTCTTTTTTTCCCGTAGCAATCATTTTTTGCATGATCTCGCTTGCTGAAAAATCAAGAAAATCCTGGTTGATAAGATCATGATAAATTCCATTACACACATACAGATCGGTAAAGCCGTCATTATCCGCATCAAACATCAGTCCGCCCCAACTCCAGTCCGTTGCAGAAACACCGGCATAATTGGCAATGTCCGCGAACTGCCCGTTTTTATTATTTAGTTGCAATGTGTTTTGAAAAAATTGATGATAAAATCCATTCTTTTGCTTTAGCCGGTACACATTGATGTCTTCAAATGACAGCGTAGTCTTTAAACGATAATCGTCACCGGGCAGCATGTCAGTAGTAAAAATATCCGGATAGCCATCATTATTGATATCACCAAAATCGGCTCCCATGGATGCAAGACTGGTATGCTGTATGCAGTCTTCCAACTCATCTTTAAATGTTCCATTTTTTTGATTAATGTATAAATAGTCCCTTTCATAAAAATCATTACTTACGTATATATCGGGATATCCATCATTATTTACGTCACCTACCGTTACACCTAATCCAAAACTAATAAGGCTTCCATGGATCCCTGCCTTTTTCGTTACTTCAACAAAATGACCGTTATCGTTTCGGAATAAATGATCGCCTCCGCCTTTCCAAACAGGATCAACGGGCCACGCGGAATCCGGAAGATCCCTTTGATTAGCATAGTTCAAACTGTTGGGAGAGATGGGACTATTATTAATGATAAAACAATCGAGATCACCATCAAGATCATAATCAAAAAAAGAAACCTGTGTAGTATACCCGGTATTATCCAATCCATATTGAGCAGCGGATTCAGTGAAAGTAAGATCATGATTATTTATGAACAGCTGATTCTTTCTTAAAGACGGGTCGGTCATATTTCCTGCATTTGAAACAAAAATATCGAGCCATCCGTCATTATTAATATCCACCATCACTACACCGGTGCTCCATTGTTTTTTATTTCTAAATCCTGCCTTTTCAGAAATATCTTCAAATTTAAAATCGCCTTTGTTCAGGTATAATTTATTGCTGCCCTGGTTAGCGGTAAAAAAAACATCAGCCAGGCCGTCATTGTTAATATCACCGATAGCTACGCCTCCTCCGTTATAGAAGTTTCGATAATTTAAAATGTTCAGTTCTTTTGTATCCTGTACATTGTTGGAAAACCGGATACCCGTGCTGTCCATCAGCGTGAACAAAGGTTTTTCTGTAGTCTCGTGTTTACAGGAAATAAGAAGGAGAACGGTAACGATCGATATGGCATTAAAAAAATACTTCACTCAAAAAAGTTTCGGGTATGATGGTTCTTTTATTTATTCACACGGTACAGTACAGGATATTCATTATTTTGAAGGAATAAAAGGTATTTGTTTTTCCTGTTCCAGATTTCTGCAATATCTCTTACTTCTCCTCTTAATTTCAACCCTGTCTTCGATGCATCCTGCCAGATAAATTCTCCCTTGCCGTTATTGATCAGCACATCACCAAGATTTGCATCGAGTCTTTCAAATTGGGGAAGAAAGCCAAATTGATTGCCACCCAAAACCAGGTCAGGGCTCCCATCATGATTAATGTCTCCAAAATAAAAATGATTGATGCAGGAAAGCTGTGCCATAGGAGGCAATTTATGAATTGTAAAATTTCCGTCACCATTGTTAATGGCGATACAGGAAGAAGCGTAATTAAATTTTTTTACCAGGCATTTTTGTATTAATTCTTTTGAGAACAGCTCCTGTATTGATTCTTTTGCGTAAGCTTCATTTTTTAAATTATTTTTTTTGATCGATGGCAGCTGATCTTCGAAGTCCTTCTTTAAAAAAACCGGCATATCTTTACCATCGACGGTATAAGTCATAATTTTTTCAATGCTGTTATTCTGGTCAAAATCATTGATCCAAAGTTTGACAGGCTTTGTACTATCAGGCTGAAGATAAAAGTTTTCGCCGATGTTACCCAATAGAAGATCCTGTTTGCCATCATGGTTTATATCAGCCACAGCAACCGTTTGCCACCAGCCATATAAATTATTAAGATTCGTTTTGACTTCTTCGAAATGATCTTTTTTGAATGAGAAAATTCTTGGCGTCATCCATTCACCCACGATGATCAATTCTTTTTGCGCATCACCAGTCACATCTGCCCACGCTGCTCCGCACACCATACCAATATGGGCGATATCAGGGTTTTTTGTTTTAGCTATATCAGTAAAGTGGCCGTTACCGTCATTTACGAAAAGAAAACTTGTAGGATCCATTCCATATACCTCCGGAAAGCTTCTTGCACCCACAAACAGATCAGGATAACCATCATTATTAAAATCATTTGCTATCGCAACTGAAATATTCATTCCTGTATTGGGGAATGCATTGGCGTCCAGTGAAAAATTTCCTTTCCCATCGTTCTTAAATAACCGAAGCTGAAGTTCTCTTGTATTTGGCGGCGTATTGTTACCTCCCGGGCAGACCAGGAGATCAAGATCTCCGTCATGATCGCAATCAAACAATAAAACAGCTACATCTTCAAAATCCAAAAACTGTTGAAAGGCTCTTTCTTCTTTTTTCTCAAACTTTCCGTCTCGTGTTTGAAGATATAACTGTCCCGGATGATTAGGTGTGCCTCCTATAAAAACATCATCCAATCCATCGCCGTTTACATCTCCCACCGCTGCGTTGGGACCTTCCCGTGAAAGCATTCTCGGTATATTGCGTTCCGTATAAAAATCAATCACATCATTTTCCACATGCTTATCAAAATTGCTGTTCACTTCAGTGAAAAAAGTTGGCCCATCTTTTTTAGGTACATCTGGTATTTTATTTTTTTCATCGGGTTGCTGAAAAGTGTTTGTTTGGTTAATAGCAGGATTATCAACTTTAGTAAAGGTTCTGTCTGGCCAGGTAATGATCAAAGAATCTACATGTGAAATCTTACCAAGGCCGACGATCATTTTATAGTCGACACAGGATTGAAAACCGCGACTAGGAACTAATTCCCTTGTAAATATTTGTCCATCCGCAAATAATTTTATTTTACTGCCAATAGCAAAAGTATTTCCTCCCTTTCCTTTCAGCATTACGGCCATGTAATTATTATGATTGAGTTCCCTGGCATTATTTTTATAAATAAATGCAGGCTGATTTTCGTTGTTCACGATCAGGTCAAGATCGCCGTCATTGTCAAGATCGCCATAGGCCGCACCATTTGAAAAACTTGGTTGAGTAAATCCCCATTCCTGGCCAATATCTGTAAATTTTAGATTACCATTATTTCTAAATACTTTATTAAGGAGCGGTGTTCGTGGAATTTGTTTTAGTAATTCGTTGATCTCTTTTTTCTTACCGCTCAAAACCATTTTATGATAAGTTTCATCAGCAAAAAAATTCATGAAATCTAAATTGGTAACATCGCGGTTGATACCGTTGCAAACATAAATGTCATTCCACCCGTCATTGTCCATATCAAACATTAATGCTCCCCAGCTCCAGTCCGTCGCCGCTACGCCACTATAATTCGCTATTTCCTTAAACATTCCGTTCTTATCATTTAACTGCAAACAATTTTGAGTATACTGGTAATAAAACCCGGATTTTAATTTAGCATTAAACAAGTCGATATTGTCAAAAGCTCCCATCGTTTTTAACCGGTAGTCACTCAATGGCAACATATCTGTAGTAAAAAGATCCGGATAACTATCATTATTTATATCGGCAATATCGGCACCCATAGATGAAAAGCTTGTATGCTGCACACAATTTTCCAGTTCATCCTTAAAGGTTCCATTTTTTTGATTGATGTAGAGGTAATCCCTTTCATAAGAGTCATTGGAAACAAAAACATCAGGATAACCATCACCATTGATATCACCTACCGAAACGCCCAATCCAAAACTAATAAGACTTCCATGGATGCCGGCTTGTTTTGTCACTTCGGTAAAATGGCCGTTATCATTTCTGTATAAGTGATCACCTCCTCCTTTCAAAAATTCACCGACGGGCCATTCTTTTTCAGGTAAATCCCGGCGATTTGAATAATTCAATTGGTTTACCGGTATAGGGCTATTGTTGATCATGAAGCAATCGAGGTCGCCGTCCATATCATAGTCAAAAAAAGAAACCTGTGTTGAATAAGCTGAAATATCAAGACCATATTTAGCTGCCGATTCTGTAAAGGTGAGATCGTGATTGTTGATGTATAATTTATTTTTTCTCGAACCTGTTTCCATGTGGCCTGATGAACAAACATAAATATCCAACCATCCGTCATTATTAATATCAACAAATACAACGCCTGTGCTCCATTGATCATCATGAAAAATTCCGGCTTTATCGGAAATGTCTTCAAAATGAAAATTTCCTTTATTCAGGTAAAGTTTATTAGCGCCAGTGTTAGAGGTGAGAAACACATCCGGCAGGCCATCATTATTGATATCTCCAATTGCCACTCCACCTCCATTATAGAAATTTCTGAAAAGAAAACTATTTTCAAGGCTGTCATCTTCGACTCTATTCTGGAAGTTTATCCCGGAATCTTCCACTAATTGAAATAAAGCATTTTTCTTTTTATTGTCTTTACATGAAAAGATAAAAAATGCGAACACAGAGACAATGAGCACAAAGCGCATCTTCATAAAGTTTAACTAAAAGCAATTCAAAAAAGAAAGGTCATTAAAAAATGACCTTTCGCAATATATTATAAAACAACCAGGCCTAATACCCGGCGTTTTGTTTTAAGTTAGGATTAGCAATTAATTGATCGGAAGGTATTGCAAATAATAAATATTTAGGATCGTCTGCAGTTTTTAAAGCCCAGGGCTGCAGGAAAACGCCGAAACGAATAAGATCTTGTCTTCTCCAACTTTCCCAATATAATTCCCTGCCTCTTTCTGCGAGTAAGGTGTTTGGATCAGCTACATTTGAATTGTTAACTAATGTAACAGAAGCCCATAACGAAGCACCCCTGACAAGTCTTATATCGTTAACTAAAGTTAGTGCCCCGGCGGCATCAGGTGTTGCCTGGCGAAGTTTCGCTTCGGCTACCATTAATAAAACATCAGCATACCGGAACATTTGCAATTGGTTTCTTTGATTCCCACCACTGTAAGCAGAATAATCCGGAGGGTATTTAACTATACGAATCCCTGTAATCTCTAAAGTATTTGGATTTGTTTCTACAAGGCTCACTGTGGGTGTAAAAGTTAGTGCATTTCCATGACGATCTACCTCACCGGTTCCTGCTTCATTCTTTTGTAATCCGGCAAGTAGCCCTGGCCTCAGGCCCGATTGATTTGTAACTCCGGGATAAAATCTTCCTCCTATTCGTTGATCCTGTGTCGTATCAATTACAGTATTTGCAGTAGCATCACCATGACCTTCAAATGTATTGTAAAAATCAGCCACGGTACTAAATCCATTCCACCCTGCTCCTCCATATGTATTCTGTTGATCCCATGAATTATAATGTAGTGTCATCATCCAACGAGCATTGATCCCCCCGGCATTAATTCCACCGTTGTTTGAACTTCCATTATTAGGCCACGACCAAATAGCTTCTTTACCAGTTGTGGCATTACTAGGTCCGAAATTGTCAAAATAGTTAGGAGTGAGAGAATAATTGCCACTGGTGATTATTTGATTTCCTAAAGTAATCACCTGCTGCATATCAGCATCATTAAATGTTGGCGCTGATCTGTTTAAAAACGCACCTTTGTTCAATAACACTTTCATCAGCAAAAATCTGGCAGCGTCAATATTTGCCCTGTTAGGAGTATTTGAAGCAGGAAGAGCATTTCTACTGATAATACCAGTCAGGTTAGTTACAAGTTGAGTAACAGCATCGGCAGGCTGATAAACAGGCGCCGGTTTAATAGAATTATAATCAGCAACGGTTCTGTAAGGAACCTGGCCAAAAAGATCAAGAAAATAAAACTGAGATACTGAAAGCAGAAAATTTGCCTCATCTGCCTGTGCAGGAGTTGGGGAAGAAGCAAGCGTGGCGAGAGCATCACTTTCTAATTTACCCAAGCCATTGAAAACACTTATTGGTTGACCATGGATGGCAGTCCAGGTATGAGCATGCAATACACGCCATACACCATTATCGTCCCAGTCACCGCCGCGTGTTGGCACCAAACTTTCGTCACTTGTATTTTCTTCTAATGAAAATATCTGATCCTGACCGTGGAGTAACCCGGTAAGATCATTGTAAGTACCATTAAGCAAAGAAGTTGCAACCCCGCTCGATGGAGTGAATACTACTGAGCCTCCCAGTTTCTGATCTAATTTGGTACAGGCGGATATACAAATCAGAACGAGGGTCGAGAAAATCAAAAATTTAGATTTCATATCATTAATTTTTTATCTTTCCTTTTATTATTGATTCTACAATGAGAAATTTAAACCAAAAACAATTGTCCTTGCAGTGGGATAGCCAATATAGTCAACACCCAGTGAAGGAATTCCATTCAGCGCTTTGTCGATATTTACTTCAGGATCAAATCCCGTGTATTTTGAAATAACGAATAAATTGTTTCCACTAACATAAATATTTGCATTTTTTACAAACCTGCCCAGGTTTCCTACATTAAAATTAATAGTAGCATTTCCTAATTTTAAATAATCACCACTTTCAAGAAAACGTGTAGTAGGGGTGATAGCGTTTGCTGTACTTTCTCCATTTCCAATAAGATTAGATGCTATGTTTCTTCCACCGATAATATTACTGATATTAAGAACACTCATGGCAGTATTGTTAAATATCTTATTACCTAAATTACCGTGAGCATTGATGGTTAACGTCCATTTCTTATAAGAGAGATCTGTCGTGAACCCATAATACATTGATGGATTAGGGTCGCCCGCAAAAATTGGCGCCTTGCTGGGTGGCTGAACACCTGTTGTTTTATCAAATCCGGGGAAATGTGGTAAGTAAAATGCATCTACGGGTTGACCATTGGCAATTGCTTCTGAATAAGCGCCGGATGAACCTTGTCCGTGCAGACCGCCGGTATTCTTTAAGAAAGGAATTTCGGCAAGCGCAGGGGATTCAAACTTGTTTTTTACAAATGTTGCATTGGCTGATACATTCCACGTAAAATCACTTTTTTGAACTATTGCTGCGCCGACAGATGCTTCTACGCCTTTATTGGTTACCCATGCCTTAGGAGTAAAGCCCACCGTAGGATGATCTTGTCCATCCATGTTTTTAAATACAGTACCCCCAGCAGAAGGTAAGGCAATCGGGAAGTCAACAATAGGATTATTTGTTTTTTTATTGAAATAATCTACGAAACCCCAAACCCGGTTGTGTAGAATAGTGAAATCTATGCCGGCATCTACTGAGGTAACAGTTTCCCATTTCAAATCAGGGTTTCCATAATGATTGACACTCGAGTTTTGGTAACTATTATAAGTTTGGGTTTGTAAAGCAGCATCAACGGGATTAAACTCCTGGTTGCCAGTTTCACCATAACCAACCCGTATTTTCAATGCACTGAATATGGAATTATTCTTCATGAAATTCTCATTATTTACATTCCAGGCAGCCGCAACGGAAGGGAAATAAGCATACTTATTATTTTTACCGAATTTACTGGAACCGTCAGCTCTGAATGTACCTGTTAGAAGGTATTTGTCCTGGTAGTTCAAAACGGCTCTTGCAAAATAACTTTGTAACTCAACGATAGGATCTTTGAAAGAATAGGTTGCACGATTGCCCGGATCGCCACCTTGTATATTATCATAATAATGATAATGAGGGGTTATATTCGTTTGGCTTTGATTGAGGTCAAACTTAGATCCAAAAATCCCACTGCCCTGGAAAACTGTCTTCCAATATTCATATCCTGCAATTGCGTTAAGGTTTAAACTGGAAGTTATTTGCTTCACATAATTTAATGTATGTGTGATAGTTTCCGAAAACAATTGTTGATTGGCCACGTTAGCAGAACCTCCAACAGGATTGCCAAGGGAAGCGATCCATCCCTGTATTTCCTGCTTTCTGACACCGGTTCCATAGTTTATACCTACCAGCACCTTGTACTCAAGATCCGGTGTGATTTTATAAGCAGCGGAAAAAGAGCCCAACAAAGTGGTAATACTTGTTCCATCATTATAAGCATCGGAAAGAGCTAACGGATTTGTTTGTCCACTCGGATTTGTTTGATTGTATAGCCCATTGCTTCTTTTCAGGACCAATGTAGGGTTCCAAATCAATGCTAATGAAATAATGTTACCAGCACTTCCGGCATCGTTTGAGATAGGGGCAATTTGTTCAGTTACATTTGCCGCTGTAATATTGAAATCCAGGCTCAATTTTTTATCTAAAAATTTATGCTGGTCATTAAAACTAGCCACATATTTTTTTAAACCACTTTTCCTGATTATTCCCTGTTGATCGGAATATAAGAATGAGGCTCTGTATCTTCCATTTTCAGAACCTCCACTGAAAGCAACTGTATAGTTTTGAGAAGGAGCGGATTTATGCAATATCTCTTTGAACGGATCTATACTTGCTCCTGAGTCAGATTTAGGAGCATTGTAGGTATTTAAAGCAGACCTGTACCCAGATGCACTCAGAACTTTAATTTTTCTCATTACGCCACTAAAACCAAACGATGCACCCGCATCAATTCTTGCAGGGCCGACAGAACCTTTTTTCGTTGTGATAAGAATAACACCATTAGCTCCCCTTGATCCATAGATCGCCGATGCAGATGCATCTTTTAAAACATCAATAGAAGCAATATCAGCCGGGTTTATATAAGTCAAAGGATTAGCATCAGGAGTAGTTCCTAATCCTGAGTTTATCAATCCGGGTCTTGGTGATCTTCCGTCAAGCGGAATACCATCAACAACATACAAAGGATTATTCCCTGTACGGATAGAGTTTGTTCCCCTGATCTTTACAATAGTAACGGCACCAGGCTGTCCGCTACTATTAATAATTTGTAACCCGGATACTTTACCAATTAATAATTGGTCAGGGTTTGTTACAGGTCCCTTCACAAAATCTTTTGCCTGCACAGAAGAAACAGCACCCGTCAGATCTCTTCTGCGGGCAGTTCCATAACCTACCACAACTATTTCATTCAGACTGGTCCCGGAGGAAGCAAGCAAAACATCAACAGTTGTTTTCCCTGTAATATTTACTTCCTGCGAGGCATAGCCCACTGAAGAAATGACCAGGGCTGTCGCGTTCGCCGGAACAGTCAGGCTGAACGTTCCATCAGCTTTTGTGGTTGTTCCGCTGCTGGTACCTTTCGCAACAACAGATACTCCCGGAAGAGCACTCCCATCCTTGCTGTCTGATACTTTACCGGTTACTGTTTTTTGTGCGAGAAGTGATTGTGTAAGAATTAAAAGCAGTATGGATAAACCTATACTGCGGCGCAGTTGTTTTACAAGCATAATCGTTAGTTTTTCTTTAGTAAGTTTTTCCTTAGAATGAATAAATTTAGGTAATATGTATAACTCACACAAAAATTTTTTAATAATTTTTTAATTTTCGCCGCTGTCTTGTTTATCGTAATCAGAAAATCTAATTCTCACTATTAAATTTTTCGACCGTTAAATTTTTCGACCGTACTTTGGGCGTTCACAAATTTTACATAGTCAACCGACATTTTATGTATTTAAAAGAAGAATCAACTAAACTTCAAAAAGCGACTGATTCTTTCCTCAAAGAGCATGAAAAGGGAGTTTCTGAAGGTAAGATCCGAAGCCTTCGGGATGTTCTGCGCTTTCACGAATACCGTTACTATATTTTAAATGATCCTTTGATTTCCGATTTTGAATATGACCAGCTTTTTAAAACGCTCGAAAAACTTGAAAAAGAAAATCCATCACTTATTGCAATCGATTCACCCACCCAGAGGGTTGCCAAAGGACTAACAAAAGATTTTCCTACAGTTCAACACCTGGTACCAATGTTGTCGTTAGACAATTCTTACGATAGTGAAGATCTTGTAGATTTTGACAGGCGGGCAAGAGAATTGACCGGCATTGATAAGATCGAGTATTGTGTTGAGCCTAAATTTGACGGAGCCAGTATTTCACTTATTTACGAAGATGATCTTTTAGTTCGTGGTGCAACAAGAGGCGACGGAGCGCAGGGGGATGATATTACTATTAACATTAAGCAGATCCGTTCTATTCCTCTTTCCGCCAAATTTTCCCGATGCAATATTCAACAAATTGAAATACGGGGTGAAGTCCTTATTAATAAAAATAATTTTAAAAAATACAATGAGCAATTGATGGAGCAGGGGATCGCTCCGCTTGCAAATCCCCGAAATGCTGCATCCGGAACATTGCGCATAAAAGATCCAACTGAAGTTAAGAAAAGAAATCTTGAAGCATTTGTATACAATATGAGTGATTATACATTATTACCCGGAAAGCAACTTCCGAAAAAGCTAAGGACACATTCGGGATCGCTTGAAATGCTTTGGGAACTTGGTTTCAGAAGTCCTCAAAAAGAAAAAAAAGTATTGAAAGGAATTGATGCTGTTATTCTTTACTGTAATGAATTTGAATTGCAACGTGATGAATTGCCATATGAGATTGACGGTATGGTTATCAAAGTGAATGACATTGATCTGCAGGACAAAATGGGTATGACTACTCATCATCCCCGCTGGGCCATTGCATATAAATTCAAAGCAAGACAGGCAACCAGTAAATTATTAAATGTAGAATTCCAGGTGGGGCGAACGGGTTCTATTACACCCGTTGCTAAAATTAAGCCCGTACCGATCGGTGGAGTTACCGTTGGCTCTATTTCACTTTTCAACGAAGACGTGATTCGTGACAAGGATTTAATGATTGGTGATTCCGTTCTTGTGGAAAGAGCAGGGGATGTAATTCCTTACATTGTAAAATCATTGGCAGATGTGAGGACGGGTGATGAAAAAAAAATTCATTTCCCCAAAAACTGTCCTGTTTGTAATAGTAAATTATTTAAAGAAGAAGGTGAATCAGCGTGGAGGTGCATAAATATTGAATGTCCTGCACAGGTTGTTGAGCGCATTATTCATTTTGTAAGTAAGGATGCTATGGATATTCGTGGTTTTGGTGAAGCCAATGTGAAAAAATTTTATGAGCTTGGATTACTTAAAGATATTCCGGGTATTTATAAACTCGATTTTGACAAGATCGCCACATTAGAAGGTTTTGGAAAAAAATCGATCGAAAATTTGCAATCCGCTATCAGTAATTCCAAAACTCAACCATTGCATCGGCTCATTTATGCGCTTGGCATAAGATACATTGGAGAAACCACTGCAAAGACTCTTGCACAGCATGTCAGTAATTTATTGGATCTGAAAAATTATTCCGTAGAAGATCTTCAGAATATGGAAGACGTAGGGCCTAAGGTTGGTGGAAGTATCTATCAATTTTTTCAGAACAAGGATAACATCGCAATGCTTCACCAACTGGAACAATTGGGTATACAATTCAAAAATCCGAAAAAAGATCATGCTACCGGCGGCCACCTGGAAGGTCTGACATTTTTATTTACCGGCACCATGCCTGCATTGAAACGTACTGATGCGGAAGAAATGGTAGAACAAAACGGGGGAAAGATTTTAGGGGGTGTCAGTAGCAAATTAAATTACCTGGTGGTTGGCGAAGATGCCGGAAGTAAATTGGAAAAAGCAAAAAAAATCAATACGATAAAAATAATTTCAGAAGCTGAGTTTTTAAAAATGCTTAGCTAGATTGTTGTTCGCTTGCTTGTATTCAATAATCATTCTTTTCACTCAATTGCCTGCATTCGCATATTATCGTCGAACTCTGTACTTTGGTAACTTTATTCCCCAATTAAAAAAATCATGCTTCAATCACAAACACTTAAATTTTTAAAGGATTTAAAGAGGAATAATAATAGATCATGGTTTAATGCTCATAGAAAACAATATGAACAAGCCAGGACTGATTTCGAAAACTTCATTCAATCTGTTCTTGATGAACATTGCAGGAACGATATTGACCTCAAAGAACTCATAGCAAAAAAATGTTTGTTTCGCATTAATCGGGATATTCGTTTTTCAAAAGATAAATCTCCCTATAAAACAAATTTTGGCGCAAGCATGGACAAAGGCGGAAAGAAATCCGGACTGGCAGGATATTATTTTCATTTGGAACCCGGTAAAAGTTTTTCAGGCGGAGGCTTATGGATGCCCCAACCCGACACCCTTAGAAAAGTAAGACAAGAAATTGATTATTGTTTTGATGAATTCAAAAAGATCATTTCTTCAAAAAAATTTAAAACGGTTTATGGCGAGCTGTATACAGGCGAAGGTATCCGGTTATCTAAGGTGCCACAGGGTTTTGAAAAAAATAATCCGGCCGCAGAATATTTAAAATTCAAAAGCTGGTTAGTACTTACTGATGTACCTGATGCAGATCTTACATCAAAAAATCTTCTTAAAAAAACGGTCGATGCATTTTCCCTGTTACAACCCCTGGTGAAATTTTTAAACAGGCCATTAGAGTAGTGAGTGGTGAATAGTCAGTTGTGAGTGGTGCTCCTCTTTTTGAAAATCCACTCACCGTTCACTACTCACTACTCACAGTTAAATTAAAAATAGTTATTTTTATTCCCCTTTAAACCGTTCCTGTGCCTGAGTTTGATTCATCAAATACCATTTTTCAAACCGCTGCTTCATTCATTAACCAAACCGGCAAGCATTTATTTCTTACCGGAAAAGCAGGCACAGGCAAAACCACATTTCTCAAATACATTAAAGAATATTCCTTTAAAAAAACGGCGATCGTCGCACCAACCGGTGTAGCTGCCATCAATGCCGAAGGCGTTACTATTCATTCTTTGTTCCAGATTCCACCAGGTACATACCTGCCTTCATCAAATAAACTGTTTGAACGCTTTGACGGAAAAATTTACAACAACCATACACTGTTCAAACAAATGCGTATGAATGCAGACAAAAAAGAACTGCTGCGTGAACTTGATCTGTTGGTCATTGACGAGGTGTCTATGGTCCGTGCTGATCTGTTAGATGCAATAGATGCCGTGTTACGATATATCCGCAAACAGCCACTTAATCCTTTCGGCGGTGTCCAGGTATTATATATAGGTGATCTTTTCCAGTTGCCACCTGTAGTCCTAAATGAAGAATGGGAATTGTTGAAGAATTTTTACCATAGTCCTTTCTTTTTTGATGCACAGGTAATTCAGCAAGCGCCGCCTGTTTATATTGAACTAAAAAAAATTTACAGGCAAACTGATGATCTCTTTATCAATATTCTTAACAATATCCGCAACAATTGTTGCACAGAAACTGATCTTACAAATTTGCATAAATATTATAAGCCTGAGTTTTCTCCATCACAAAAAGAAAACTTTATTACGCTTACTACGCATAATGATAAAGCCGGTATCATCAATAACACTGAATTAAAAAAGTTGCCTGATAAATTATACCAGTTCAAAGCTGAGATAACCGGAGAGTTTAATGACCGGTCTTTTCCTGCCGAAGAAATATTGCAATTAAAAAAAGGCGCCCAGGTCATGTTCATTAAAAATGACAGCGGCGAATCCAGGCGATATTACAATGGCAAGATCGGTTTAATACATTCTATTGATGAAGAAAAAATACAAATAACATTCCCTAACGAAACAACCTTGCTTACACTTGAGAAAGAGACATGGAAAAATATCCGTTATCATTATAAAAGGGAAAAAGACAGAATTGAAGAAGAGGAATTGGGAACGTTCTCGCAATATCCTGTTCGGCTTGCATGGGCTATTACTATTCATAAAAGCCAGGGACTTACTTTCCAGAAAGCCATTATCGATGCCGGTGCGTCCTTTGCAGCAGGACAAGTGTATGTTGCTTTAAGCCGCCTTACTTCTTTGAATGGACTTGTATTAAAATCCCTTATTTACCCCCATTGCATACATACAGATGAACGTGTTCTTGAATTCGTGCGCAATGAATTGCCAGAGGATGCATTAAATGAAACATTACAAAAAGAACAGCAACAGCATATCCATTATTCAATGCTACAGGCATTTGGTTGGGAAAAAATAGTAACTGCCTTGCAGGAACATTGTAAAGAATATGAAGATCGAAATCTGCCGGACCTGAATATTTGTGTTGCATGGGCCGAAGAAATTTTAGAAAATACAAATATGCTCGGGGAAACAGCGTTGAAGTTTCAAAAACAATTAGAGCAATTATTCAAACACTGCGAAGAAGACGATTATAAACAATTGCATGAAAGAATTTCTGCCGCTGTTAACTATTTCATTAAAGAAACTGATAAAAAAATATTGGCCTCGATGAATGGTCACATAGGAACAATGGAAATAAAGAACGAAACAAAAAAATATGTAAAAGACCTTCGCGAATTAAAACACCAGGTCGAACGTAAAAAATTGCAATTACAAAACCTGGTGAATATTTCAAAAGTTATGCATGAGTCAGGAAATAGAGAGGATATATTAAAAGCGGCCGAAACTTTACAAAAGCCACTGGTTATTGATGCCATTGAACAAAATGTTATAAGAAAGAAAAATGAGAAAGGAGAAACCCAACGAATCAGCCTGCAGTTGTTTAAAAAAGGAAATAGCATTGCCGAAATTGCTAAACAACGTAATCTTGCGTTCAGCACTATTGAAGGACATCTTGGGGGATTTGTAGCAACGGGTGAAATAGATATATTGAGTATTGTAGATGAAATAAAACTGGAAAAGATCTTAAAACTGATTGAAAAAAATTCGGTCCTTACTTCCTCAGAATTAAAAAAGCAATTAGGAGATGATTTTTCGTACGGCCAGATAAAAGCAGTGTTGAGCTATAAAATATATTCGTCTGAAAATCTTTGAAGCCCAAGCATCGGAGCTTATCACCATCTTATCATCCAACTTTTCAAAACATAAAGAAGAAAAGGATGTTGCCGATTTTGCTTCCTTCATGGTCAGGCATTTCATTATTCCTTTAAAATAAAGATGTTTCATTGCCCGAAAACAAACGAACCGGGTTTGTCAATTATAAACGAGATCCTGCCAGGATGGTTTCCTATTATTTTTTACAATCGCTGCTGATGGGTATTAAAAAAAATTTCAAACTTGGATTCCTTCTTCCCAAATAATGTTTTACCTCATTGTGCGATTATCTTATTCTTCGTGTTTGTTATTGTTCTCTGCCCGGCAGGAGGCTTGTTAACCCCGTGTTCAAAAGAAATTTCAACTCCTCAGAGTCTTGTCATGCCGACGAAGGAGGCATCTCAAACACTTAGAATTAGTACCGCATTGTAACTTCCCTGGGTGGTCACTCCGACAAAATTGAGCATTTAGAAAAAACCAATCAGGATTTTTTGTCTTTATCAAATTAAATTTCTTCAGTTTTCTCCATCCTTTAATTTCTTTTTCTCTTGCAATAGCATTATAGATATAAGAAAACTCTTCAAAGTAAATCAGGTTATAACAGTAAAATTTTCCAGCAAATATTTTTGGATTGCCTTTGTTCGCCCAATGCCCAATCAATCGCTGTTGAAGGTTATTAGTAACTCCGGCGTACAAAACTGTTCTTTCAGGATTGGTGATAATGTAAATATAGTATTGATGCTGATTATAAATATACATTTGCCCTATGTTGAAGTCTCTGACATGCCTACGAAGCCTGTACTGAGGAACGAAGTATCGGCATGACAAGCTCACGATAGATTGAAATCATCTTCGTAACGCGAGATTAAAAAATATCAATTCAATTTCCTCGCTAATACAACTGTATTTTTAAAATGTTGCTTCTTCCCCTGAAGATTGAAAATCTCTGTGTAAATAATATATGTCTCAATGGCCAGCTTGTTTCCCTTTTCATCAAGACCGTCCCAATTCCACAAACCGTTTAGTCCAAGTGTTCCATTTTTTACAAGATAACGAACCGGCCTTCCCTGCGAATCAAAAATGGTGATATTGGCAACATAGCCTGGTTCGGTGATCTTATATTGAATAGTTGTAACATCATCATGACCATCATTATCAGGACTAAATATTTTTGGTGTAATATCAATAGTTGCGTTGATGATCTGCGTTTGCCTGTACTGAGAATTTTTATAAGTGGGAGTCCCGTATCCCGCGGTGGATGCGGCACTGTGCCAGTTCGTCTTATCCTGTGAACGACCTGCCGGATCAATTCTTTCTAATGAAATTCCCTCAGCATTATCAATCAATTTAAATTGCCAGTCTTTCGAATATTTTACTTCATCCACAACATTTCCCTGGCCATTTAATAATATCACGTCCCCTTCATCATCAGGATATGATGGTAATGAAGACAATTCAAACGCTGCATCCGGGTTCTTTACCAGGTAATTCATTTCAAGGCTGGCAACATTTTCCGTGATCACAAAATAATCCCCGGGAAAAATATAATACGGAATTGAAAAAATTCGCTCAATTGAACTAATGTCACCACCGGTATTCCTGTTAGCCGCGAATAATTTTGAAGCATCAAAGATCTTATTGCTGTTGTTATAAAATTCCACATAATCGTAGCCTCCCGCTTTAGGATTAAAAAGAATTTCATTAATAACGATACCAGAAGCTGAAGCTTCCACCGGCAACCCAAGCTTTGCGTTATTTGAAGACCCTATTTTATTGCTGCTGCAGTCGATAACATTAATCACAGTAAGGGTATAAACAGTGTTCGCCAATAAAGGGTTATTCAGTTTTAATTGAACAGAATTAAATAGCGGGGCGAGTGTCGTCGCACCGGAAATTGATAAGCCTCCATCAATACTGTAGTTTCCTGCTCTTGCCCCTTCAAGACTATCTAAAGGCTCATCAAAAACAGCAACAATAGTTACGCTGTCGATCGTGTACACATTTTTCAGCTTAGGCGGCGTTTGATCACTGTTTATTACGTCAACAGAGTTTTTTGTTCCTGGTGTTCCCCCTTGCGGATTAATACTGGCCTTCCAGTTACTAATGCCGGCACAGGGACTCTTTGTATCGATCATTTCCAAAGTCCACCCTCCATCTTTCTTCAACACATTTTGATACCATGTACTTGAATAGCTCACTGCATGAATAATGTTGCCATTTGCATCACGAAGAAAAAGCTGGTCACCATTGTTATCCAATGACGGAAAACTCGTAACAGAAATTGCAGCGCCAAATACAGACATGGCTGTTAAAGCACTATTTGTGCAAACAATCACGAAACTGTCGGGTTGTAAAATAAAATCGGGAAATGCACCACTTTGTCCTGCAGCGTCACCAATATGCCAGTCCTGCAGATTGATCGGTAAAGTAGTTATATTTTTCAATTCGATCCATTCATTGTCAGGTAACCCCACTTGCGGTGCGGGATCAGCCATGATCTCGTCAATGACAACATCATACCGGTTTTGAGAAATAGCATAAAAATGCACAAGAAAAGTTAATAGGATAAGGCAGGTTGTTTTCATTTCAACAAGGTAATTAAGCGTTCAAAATCAAAATAGGGTGTTTCATCAAAAAAATATGGTGAAATCTTTGAAAGAACGATTTACCGGTATATTTTTGCTTCACTATATGCAGACAAGCAAGCATACAAAACGCAATAAGAAACATTCCCCCTGAGGCGGAAGGTTTGTAGCGTTATGTGTGTTTACCATAAAAGAGTGCAGGCCTTCCGAAACGGAAGGCTTGTTTTTTTGCCCCGTCCCCCTGAATGGGAGCAATAAAATTTCTAACAATTAAAACTTCTTTCACAGGGGAGAAAGAAAAAACATTATGAAAATTGCCGTTGTAGGTGCCACCGGTCTTGTAGGATCGAAAATGCTCCAGGTATTAGCAGAAAGAAATTTTCCTGTTTCGGAAATAGTTCCGGTTGCCTCGGAAAAATCAGTTGGTAAGGAAGTAGAGTTTAAAGGAAAAAAATACAAAGTGGTTAGCATACAGGATGGAATTGCCGCTAAGCCACAGGTTGCTACTTTTTCTGCGGGCGGAAGCACTTCACTGGAATGGGCTCCAAAATTTGCGGAAGCGGGAATTACAGTTATCGATAATTCCTCGGCATGGAGAATGGACCCCGCAAAAAAATTGGTAGTGCCGGAGATCAATGCTGATGTATTGACAAAAGCAGATAAGATCATTGCCAATCCGAATTGCTCGACCATTCAAATGGTAGTTGCATTAAATCCATTGCATAAAAAATATAAGATCAAAAGAATAGTTGTTAGCACCTACCAAAGTGTGACGGGGACAGGAAAAAAAGCCGTAGACCAGCTAAGAGCTGAAAGAGAAAAAGAGGTAAAAGGGACAAATGGTGAATATGCAATGGCATACAAATACCGGATTGATCTGAATGCAATTCCCCAGGTTGACGTTTTCCTGGAAAATGGATATACTAAGGAAGAAATGAAAATGGTAAATGAAACTAAAAAGATCATGCGGGATGATTCTATCCTCGTCACTGCTACTACCGTTCGCATTCCTGTAATGGGAGGACATAGTGAAAGTGTAAATGTTGAGTTCGAGAATGAATTTGATTTAGAAGATGTAAAAAAACTTTTGTGTGCCGCACCGGGTGTTGTTTTGACAGATGATCCTGCGACTCAAAAATACCCCATGCCAATGGATGCACATGAAAAAGACGAGGTGTTCGTTGGAAGATTAAGGAGAGATGAAACGCAACCAAGAACATTAAATATGTGGATCGTTTCGGATAATTTAAGAAAAGGCGCGGCTACCAATGCCGTACAAATTGCAGAGTATTTAATTGCAAACTCTTTAGTTTAATCGTAAAATTTTGCCACAGCGACACAGATTTTCACAAATATTTTCTATATAATTTTTTCCGTGTGCATCAGTGCAATCTGTGACTTTATTCCATAAAACGACCTGGCCTCTTGTGCGTAGAAAGATTTTTTTTTAATTTATCCTGGACTATTTCTCTTCTTTTAATCCATTTATCGATCGGGTCCGGAAAATGAGTTTCCCGTTTTTTCAGACCCGATTTTTTTATGATAGCGTGGCTCAGTTGCTCAAGTTTGTTTGAATCTGCATGACGGGAAAGTGAATGTTTCAAATGTTCTTCAAGATTCTGCTGAAACACATCAATGCCCCGATTGATTACTCTTAATTCATTTACATAATCCCTTTGTTTGCGGTAAATGATCATCAGCCTTTCAAATGCAAATTCATCTGCATAATCTTCTTTAATATTTTGTTCATAGATTTTAATCGCTTTCTCAGGATCATCGTCCTTCTCGGCCTGCCGGGATACCCGATTTCTTTCCTGGATCTTTGTTACTAACCGGTAGTTTCTGGCCATAGAGGATTTGCAATCGTAGTTTTCAAAACATACAGCACCTAAATAGAATAAGGCCGATAGAAATCGGCCTACTATTAAAATCCAATATCCTATGAAAAACCGAATAAGAGAGCGCAAATTACAGACCATAGAATCTTTAAAGGAAAAATCAACTTCTCAGCTCCTGGAAACACGAACTATGGGGAATTATTTTCTCAGATGGCTTCTTCTTAATCTGTTATTAAAGAAAGCACCCATATACTGAGCATTTTCAGCCACAGAATCTATAAAAGCAGTTTATAAAATTTTTCAAGCTCTGTAAGTTCAGTTGCAGAAAGAGGTTCATTGTTATTGAATTTCGATCTAAAAAAAATAACCCGTTTGTGTTGAGGATATTTTGCAAGTATGCCTGTAATCATTTGTTCAATACGCTCATCTTTCGCATAAAGCGGTTTTATTGGAGGAGGAACCGATTTAAATCTTGTAGGTTTTTTCAATATCTCTGCTTCAACAGTAGCAAGCCATTTTTGCGGAATTGTTTCGATCTGAATTGCTTTTTTATATAAGCCTTCTAATTGTTTTTTACTAAGGCCGCCTCTTTCCTGGTATTGAAATGATAAACTTTGAATAAATGTTGAGTTGGGATAAGCAATCATCGCCGCCTGCAATACATTATTGATAATATCTACATCAGGATTTTTTCTATACATAAATTTGACAAATTTAAAGCAGGAAGGTTTGCCGGGACTAAATATCCCAATTATTCAATAACTATTTTTTTTCCAAAAGGCATCAAAGAAATTTCAATTAGTTTAAAATGCTGACGACCCCAGGGAATACCGATAATTGTAAGGCATAAAATAATTCCCATTACGATATGAATAATAGTAGTATATAAGCCTCCGCATAAAATCCAGATGAGATTAAAGATTACATTTAAACAACCCATTTCACTACTGTCGCTTATTATCTTTTTGCCAAAAGGCCATAAAACCAATTCTGCCAATTTAAAACATTGTAAGCCCCAGGGAATTCCAATTATAGTAAGGCATAAAACTATTCCACCTATAAAATAACCAAGTGAAGCAAGCAAGCCACCGAAAATTAACCAGACCAGGTTTCCAAATAAATTCATTATCGATAAATATTTTAATTAAACTTTATTTTCTTTATAGCCAGTGAATGACCAATAACTTCTGCAGTTCGTATTAAATTAGTTCGCGTATGCAACAATGCACTTGAAAGATCTATCGGTTCCTGATTAATCGATATGATCATATCAAAATATTGTTCGAGTGATTTCACAGCTTCCGCCGAAATTTTTCCAGCCAGTCCAATCACAGGAATTTTTTTTTCTTTAGCTTTCTTTGCCACTCCAAGAGGTCCTTTACCCTCCAAAGTTTGTATATCGATGCTTCCTTCACCGGTAATAACAAGGTCTGTTTTTTCCAAAGCATTATCAAAATTTGTAAATGAAAGAAAATAATCAATGCCATTTACTAATTCCGCGTTCAGTAAAGCAGCTAATCCTGCTGCGATACCGCCGGCCGCACCGCCGTGTTTCATTATTGCCATATCCTTTCCTGTTTGTCGAAAAACAACATCACGCAACTTAGTCAACGAGCTTTCTAATGTTTTTATGTCACCGGGCTTTGCACCTTTTTGTGGTCCAAAAACAGCCGCGGTCCCATGTTCTCCCAGTAAAACATTATTTACATCGCAAAGCACTACTATTTTACAATTCATTATTCTTTTATCAACGTTTGAAACATCAATAGCATTTAATTCCGTAAGAGTTTCCGGGATATTGTTCAATTCTTCGTTATTGATATTTAAAAAACGAAACCCTAATGCCTGTAATATTCCAGTGGCGCCATCGACTGTTGCACTGCCGCCAATACACAAAATAATTTTCGTAACACCTTTATCCAGGGCATGAGCTATTAATTCACCGGTTCCAAAAGAATTGGCATGCAAAGGATTCAATTCATTGGATTGTAACAGTCGCAGACCGGATGCATTTGCCATTTCAATGACTGCTGTTGTGCCGTCATCAATCAATCCAAATGAAGAAGATATTTTTTTACCTAATGGATCGTGTACTACTGCCGGAATAATTTTACCATTGCAATGTTGAATTAATAATTCTCCTGTTCCATCGCCCCCGTCGCCAACAGGAAAACAATGAACAATACATTTAAGATCGCTTTGTTCCAATCCTTCTTTAATGGCATTTGCCACATCAGCAGCGGGCAGACTATTTTTAAACGCGTTTGGTGCAATAAGTATTTGCATTGATTTTTATAACATCAGCAATGATAACATATAAACCACTAATAAGGTTATCAATCCCATAAAGATTGTTGCAACAGAATATGTTTTCAACATTATTTTCATTTCCAATCCTGAAAATTTAGAGATCACCCAGAAATAAGCATCGTTTGTATGGGAGATCATCATGGAGCCTGCTCCCATTGCCAATACTGAAATTAATTTTCCATTCTCTGTATCCAGGCCCAATGCCGGCAGCAACGGTAAGACAATTGAAGATGCAGTAATGATTGCAACAGTTGAAGAACCCTGCGCTGTTTTCAAAATAGATGTAAGCACAAAGGGAAAGAAGATGCCCATGGTTTGCAGGTTCACGGTTTGACTGAAATGCTCACCAATTTTTGCAGCAGCCAGCACTGCACCAAAAGAACCACCGCCACCAATGATGACCAATATTCCTCCTGCCTTTTCTGCTCCTTCCTGCAATAATTTGCTTATATCCTGTTTAGTCCATTTGCGAACGGCAGTAAAAACCAATATAACACCGACCAATAAAGCGATGACCGGCTCTCCTAATACAGAAAATATTTTTTGCAAGATGCTATTATTTTTTTCAAGAGCGAAGAACGAATTAGTTGCAATCAAAAGAATAGGAACGATCACGGGAAGAAAAGCTAAAAACACAGAGGGAGCAGCTTCCGGATGAATAATAAGTTCTTGTTCAGCCGGTACATGAGCTAATCTTTTCCCGGCATAACGGGCCCAAAGATGACCTGCGATCATACCGGGTATTGCCACTCCAATCCCGATTAAAATCAATTTTCCAAAATCAACACCAATGGTAGAAGCTGCAGCCGCAGCACCAGGATGCGGTGGTATTAAGCAGTGCACTGCATACGCACCGGTGGCCAACGACACCGCCATAATAACCACAGAAATTCCCGTTCGCTTTGCGAGCGACTGGTTTAATCCGCTTAACACGATGTACGCTGAATCGCAAAAAACAGGTAACCCTATAATAAACCCGGTAATACTCATCGCCAGCGCTGCTTTACTCTCTCCTGTTTTTTTTATAATAAAATTTGCCATGATCCTTGTGCAGCCACTATGCTCCAGCAATACGCCCAGGGTGACGCCAAGTATAATAATAAGCCCAAGTGATTGCATGATATGACCGAACCCCTCTTTAATAGCAGTGAGAATGGAAGCAAAAGGCAATTGAACACCAAGACCTACTATGAAACAGGCAATGAGCAATGCAAAAAAAGCATGCATACGATACTTTGCAGTTAACAGGACAATAACTGCAATTCCAACTAACAAAAAGACCAATGACTGTAAAAGAGATGTTGTCATGAATCGGAATTAACAAACAACTCAAAAAAGATAACCTGCAATAGATATTCAAACAAGAGAAACTGCATTATAGCCCACGGTTTAAACCGTGGGCTATAAGGGCAATTCCTATCATTCTATGCTAATTCAATATCAAAATTCACGAGTTCACGAAACTGGTGAAGGCGTTGGTCAATATCTTTTTTAGAGATTTCTTTTAACCGGGTAGGGCCAAATTTTTCCACGCAGAAACTTGCCATGACGCTTCCAACGATAATGGCCGTTTTCATATTCTCAAATGATATGTCTCTTGTTTTTGCCAAATGCCCGACAAAGCCTCCGGCAAATGTATCACCGGCACCTGTCGGGTCAAACACTTCTTCTAAAGGAAGCGCCGGGGCAAAGAAAACTTTATCATCATAAAACAACAATGCACCGTGCTCACCTTTTTTTACGATTAAGAATTTTGGACCCATTGATAATATAATCCTGGCAGCTTTCACAATTGAATATTGACCACTCAATTGTCTTGCTTCAGCATCATTTATTAATAACACATCTATTTCTTTAAGAACATTCTCAAGTTCGGGCATTGCCGTTTCCATCCAAAAATTCATAGTGTCCATCACAATTAATTTCGGTCTCTTTTTTAATTGTTTTATCACACTCATTTGCACAGATGGCTGGAGATTTCCAAGCATCAGGAATTCTGAGTCCTGGTAGCTCTCAGGTATTTTCGGATCAAAATCTGCGAGCACATTCAGATCTGTTATCAAGGTATCGCGACTGTTCATGTCCTCGTGATAACGGCCACTCCAGAAAAATGATTTTTTATCTTTTATAATTTCGACCCCATCCATTACTACGCCTCGTAAAATAAGATTGTGTATTTCTTCCCTGGGAAAATCGTAGCCAATAATGGAAACCTGGTTGATGGGTTGCACAAAATTGCTTGCCGCATATGCCACATAAGTTGCCGAACCACCTATAATTTTATCTGCTTTACCAAAAGGAGTCTCGATTGCATCAAAAGCCATTGTGCCAACAACGATCAAAGACATATTCTATTTGAAATTTAGAAATGATATAAATTTCTGCGAAAGATAGATAGTAAATTGTAAATTCTTCTATTCTGAATTCTTTTATTATGAAATCCTTCCTGGTCAATTTTTCGTATCACTCTATATTTTACGCTGCCTTAAAACCAACTATCATGAAAAAATTTTTTCGCTGGCTCCTGCTCATTGTTATCATCATTATTGTATTAACTGGCGGATTTGCCGCGTTCATCGCTATACGTGGCATTCCTCATTATAAAACAGAACATATCTCTTTAAAAGTGGAATCTTCTCCTCAGCGAATTGCAAGAGGACAAGTTCTCGTTTCTCTTCTCTGCAGAAATTGTCATTTTGATCCTAACACAAATAAACTTACCGGACGTAAAATGGATGAAGTACCCCAGTTTGGAGAAGTTTATTCTAAAAATATTACTCGTGATCCGGTACATGGAATTGGCAAATGGACAGACGGAGAAATTGCGTACTTACTTCGTACCGGCGTAAGACCTGAAGGACGATACATTCCACCTTACATGGCCAAGCTCCCTCATTTGAGTGATGAAGATCTTTTTTCTATCATTTCATTTTTACGTTCCGATCATCCCTGGTTAGCTCCTGATAACACTACTCATCCTGATACTAAACCTTCATTTCTTACCAAGT
>Ga0207106_1009_pt2 | contig 34295 bp, 32 predicted proteins | sample Alteio_BWMinHeat_78_FD_153535 | JGI IMG/M metagenome (GOLD analysis project Ga0207106, IMG submission 153535) | Enriched cells from forest soil in Barre Woods Harvard Forest LTER site, Petersham, Massachusetts, United States -... | ecosystem: Environmental > Terrestrial > Soil > Temperate forest >...
AATCGGCTAAAAAAAGGAAATTAAACAGGTATTCTTTTTTCTATTTTTGAAATTCCGGTTTTAACTCCGCATTCATAACTTTTCTGAATTTCATTACTTTGGGCTTTGAGACTTGCACTATGTAAGGTTTATCACCATTGAGCCTGTAATAGCCCTGGTGATAATTTTCAGCAGCATAAAATGTAGTAAATGGAACAACCTGGGTAACTATTGCTTTAGGATAATACTTTGATTTGTCAATCTTTTTATCAAATTCAATAAAGTATTTTTCTCTTCCTGGGTTCGGTAAAAGACAATCGAACGATAGTCGGTACCTACGTCAGGCCCCTGACGGTTAAGTTTTGTGGGGTCATGAGCAAAAAGGAATGCATTAGCCAAAGTAGAGAAACTGATCACCCGTTTATCAAAAAAAGCACTGGCTATAAGGGCCAGTGCCACCCCCCATCCCTGTTGGTTCGGTCGCACAAGATGACACGTTGATTTTACAAACCCTTGTAATATTCCTCGTATACAATCTTGCCATTTTTCCAAATTGAATAGATGATCTCATGCCAATAAATCTTACTTCCATCTTTCATGTCGAGGTCAAATATGAATTCTGCAAAGGTCACGTCGTCACCGACACCGACACGATGCACGGATATCTCATTTACCTTTTCGATCAACTCGACAGTCTTCTTCTGTCCTGCAATTATATCTTCTTTTCCATTGCCCATACGACCTGTAAAGTCAACGGTCTTGGCATCCGCGGCGAAATATTTTTCAATAGCTTCGAGGATCTGACCTTTTGTGACCATTTCGTTCTTTTCTGCGACTAGATCTTTCAATTGTTTCATTTTCTTTTATTTGTTGTGAGTAATTAATTGTGTTGAAATCGTCATAAGCGTGAAGTAAGCGCCCTTCAGGTTTGTATTCAGAAAGCGGTCGAGGTAAGCTTCGTCCACTTCTAGGAAAGGCCTGGTTTCAAATATGCCGGCGTTGTTCACTATGTACCATGGTGTGCGCCAGTTACCTTTCTACCTACCCAATCAATATTGCTTTGGGTGCTTACGATCTCAAAATTTTGATTTTCCATTTTCGTTGTGTTTGAATTATAAAACAAAATTGCGCAGGAGATTCCATGCAGCTGCGTGACCTGGATCACATTCTGAAGAGAGAGAAATTTATGTGACCTGGATCACATTTCAGGGTTGGTGCAATCGGCTAAAAAAAGGAAATTAAACAGGTATTCTTTTTTCTATTTTTGAAATTCCGGTTTTAACTCCGCATTCATAACTTTTCTGAATTTCATTACTTTGGGCTTTGAGACTTGCACTATGTAAGGTTTATCACCATTGAGCCTGTAATACTCCTGGTGATAATTTTCAGCAACATAAAATGTAGTAAATGGAACAACCTGGGTAACTATTGCTTTAGGATAATACTTTGATTTGTCTATCTTTTTTATCAAACTCAATAAAATATTTTTCTCTTCCGGGGTTCGGTAAAAGGCAATCGAACGATAGTCGGTGCCTACGTCAGGCCCCTGGCGATTAAGCTCTGTGGGGTCATGAGCAAAAAGGAATGCATTAGCCAAAGTTGAAAAACTGATTAGCTTTGGATCATAATAAATTTGTGAGCATTCTGCGTGCCCGGTAGTACGCGAAGCTACCTGCTCATAAGTTGGATTTTTAGTTGTTCCGCCTGCATAACCCGAGATTACCTTATTTACACCCTTTAGCTCAGACATAGCTTCGCTCATACTCCAAAAACAGCCGCCACCAAAAGTAGCTACTTCTTCCCCTGCTTTAGGTTTTGGCAAAGGGGTAAAATCATTATCACCAGCTGCTGATTGCCCGTTGGCAACACCGGCAAATAATAAAACTCCGAAAACATTTAAAAAAAATCGTTTCATAAAATACTAATATTTCAAATCAAATAAAATGTTTGCTGTTGTCTATTTCAGATCATCTTTAATCAGGTAAGTAATTGGTTAATTTGATAGTGAAAATAAAACCAGGTAATTATTGTGAACAACCAACGCAACTATTCTAGCTTAATCATTAGTTGCCTTTTACAATCGATGCCCGAAACCCGTTGAAAGAGGTGTCGGGCATTTGATTTAGGGGATCAATTTTCTTACTTCTTTTGTGATGCGTTGATGATCACTTGCGCTACTGCTTCCGGATTTGAGATGAAAACCACATGGCTGCCTTTGATCTCTGTGATTTTAGTATTTGCACGTTTGTACATGTTACGTTCTATGTCCGGGTTGATAGCTTTATCTTCGGTAGCCACTATGCCATAGCTTGGCTTATCTTTCCAGGCTGCTTCTGTTACAGGAGTACCAAAACATTGTCCGACGATAGGCTGTTGTGAAGCGTTCATGAAATCTGCTGTCGCCTGGCTAAGATCTGCGCAAAAACCTGCATGGAATGTTTTTCTGTCAAAAAATATAACTCCTTTTTTATCGGGCTCTGTAACACGCATTGAAGGTGCTTTTGGTTGAGTAACTGACCATTGATTTGCAGTTTCACCTTTATCTGGCTCAAAAGCGGCCACATAGACCAATGCGACAACTTTAGGATCTAAACCTGCCTGGGTAATAACTACACCGCCCCATGAATGGCCCACCAGTATGACCGGTCCATCTTGTTGATCAAGTATACGTTTGGTTGCTTCGACATCATCGTCTAATGAGGTCAGCGGGTTTTGAACAATGGTTACATGATACCCTTTGTTTTTAAGTATGGTGTAAACTCCTTTCCATCCGGAACCATCCGCAAATGCGCCATGGACGATCACAATGTTTTTTACAACCGGGGTTTGGGCTGCTATCGGGCTAACCCGTATAAGCAAGCTGCTGAAAATAATGAATGCTGCGATTAAATACTTATTTAACGAGTTGTGGCTACTTACGATATCAAATTTTTGATTTTCCATTTTCTTTGTTTTTGAATGATAAATCAAAGTTGAGCAGGAAATTCAAGGTAGCCGTGTGACCTGGATCACATTCTGACGAGAGGATATTTTAAGTGACCTGGATCACATTTCAGGCTTTGTGTAATCGGCTAAGCGTTTCTCTTGAAACACCTAAGTATGCAGCGATAAGATTTTTTGGAACTATATTATACAGTTCCGGGTATAGGTTCAGAAGTTCTTCGTAACGATATTTCACATTATTATTCATAAATGATAGTAGTCTTTTATTCGCCGCAACATAGCCTTTATTGGTTCGCCACCGGAAAAAATGTTCGGCATCGTGAATTTCGTTACATAGTTTTTCCCTGTCGTCATTGCTAAGACAAAGTACTTCTGCATTCGTAATGCAGTCAACGCTGATCTTGGCCCTGGTATGATTATACAACGCATCGTAATCGGAAGCCCACCAGGTTGGCATGGCAAATTGAAGGATAAACATTTTCAAATCATCATTTATATAAAATGATTTGAGGCAACCATCCAGAACAAAGTATTCACATGCTACTTTATCACCTTCGGCGATGATCGTTTGCCCTTTTTCATAGGACTGGTGTTTGAAACGGGAAAAGAAATAATCGAACTGATCATCGGTTAGTGATACTATTTTCGAGACATGTTCCTTCAGAATTTCTTTCGGTTGCATATGATTGTTCAATTAAGAAATGTTGAGGTCACAACTATATAGCCAACAAATTTTACGCCTTTGTTGGCACCGCAAAGGATTGAGAATGGCGTACCAACAACCGAAATTAGTCAATCATAACAATGTGTTAGAAATCCCGACTGAGGATATTAAATAATAACCACGGCCATAGCGGATTGAAATTGCGACGACTTAGCATAATTTAAATTGCGAGACCATCCTCAATTGCTTGTTAGGCCGTGCCGAAATCTATTTCATATCGGCAGTGCATCAACAACTGCAAAATGGACCGCGTAACCGCCTGGCGTATGATAAATGGAAGCCGTAAAAAACGTTAATGAATATATACTAACTTAATATTTAAAATAGCTGATTATGATTTTTTTGGTTTTGATTTTACTTCTAATTGTCCTCAATGCCTATTTTTCGGCTGCGGAGATCGCCTTAGTTTCTGTCAAAAAATTTAGAATACAGGAGGAGGCAGACAAAGGCACAAAGAATGCCCAGAAGATTCTTTCTTTGTTAAAAGATCCGGACGAATACCTGAGTTCCATACAAGTGGGAATAACGCTGGTTGGAATCATTGAAGGTCTTTACGGAGGAGAAGTTGTACAAAAGTACCTTGAACCCAAATTTCTGACATGGGGCATGAGTCAATGGCTGGCACATAATGCAAGCATGATTTTAGGGATCGGGCTTATTACTTACATAACCATCGTCTTTGGGGAACTCTTGCCAAAATCAATAGCCCTCCAGTTGCCACAAAAAATAGCTTTTCGAATTGCGCCATCCTTCAGGCTATTTACTTTAATAGCCTTTCCATTTGTAAAATTACTCACTCAAAGCACTCATTTCTTAATTCGGTTTTTACCAGTCAGGGGCTCGGAGAACAAAAAGATCACTGATGCTGATCTGAAATCATTTTTAGGTCTCGCCTATCGCCAGGGCACCCTTGAAAAATATGAATGGGAACTCCATGAAAATATCTTCAGGTTTTATGATCAGACAATTGACAGGATCATGACTCCTTTTGAAAAGGTAACCTGGGTAGACGAGTCAATGAGTTTGGAAGATGTTGAAGAAATTTTTCGGAAAAGCACGCATAACTATTTCCCGGTATTGCAGCATAAAATCAGGGTAATTGGATACATCTGTGCAAGGGATTTCTTTATGAATAAAGAAAGAACACTTGATCAAATGATCGAACCAGCTTGCTTTATTACCGAAAATCAGAATGCTCCTAAGCTATTGGAGCGATTCAAACAATCTAAAAATAACTTCGGCATTGTCGTAAAGAATGATAACGAATTATCCGGCGTCGTTACGATGCACGATATAGGGGAAATTTTGATTGGAGAATATTCTTGATAGAATGTGTTAACCGTTTTTTTGAAAAGCCTGAAGAGATAAATCAAACTCCCTGCTGTCAAGAGTGTTCAAATAAAATAAAAAATGTTCGAACGCTGTCCGGGGACTGTGTCCCCGGATCAAACCCGAAGGGTTTGTTCCTTCTCTTTTTCTTCATGACGATTTGGAGTCATACTGATAATTTGAATTATGCCTGATGATGTCCATGATTATCATAATCGTAAAAAATGGCGGATTACTAAAGATTGTATTTTTATAAAACAAATGGTCATAAGCTTGGCAGTTTTTTCAAAACTGGTCTGGAGACGCAGTCTCCAGACAGCGATCGAATATTCTTTAGTTAATAGAACACTCCGAACAGCGGGAGATTCGAACCTTCGGTACAACTTTAGATTGTACGACCGTTTATCACATCATGGCCTGGTAACCCTTAAAAAACTTATCTCTTATTCCATCTGGCATTATTATTTAATCTTAGTTATAGCCAATTAATATTTCTTCGATCGATTAACAATAACAAAGAATCCAGTATAGATATTAGGAAGAACAATAATCTTATCCTTAAAATTCAGAAATTAAAGAAAGCCATCTTGCAGCAGGCGCACCCCACACTTCTTTATAAGTAGCAGTATTAAACTGCGGCCAATACGGTGTATCTTCATTAAATCTTGATTCCATTCCAACAGGAATACCGCCAACGGTTTCACCTGGTAATGCAGTATAGAGTTGCGGATAATTATTTCCTTCGCCCCATATCAGCGACTGACCAAAAGGATTTTTTCCTACAATCCAAAACAATTGTTGCTCGGCAATATTCATCAATTGTTTATCGTGCAAAAATTTACCACAAAGCGCAGCAGCTTTACCTGTTGACAATGCAACCGCATCATTTCCTTTAAAAGAAAACCAAACAGGAAAAACACGCAGGTAATGTTCATCATCTAATTTAAAACCGTTTTCAAGCTGCTCTTTATAATCTTGCGCAGCGCCACTAAAAATGCGCACCTGTATTTTATAAAAATTCACTGAGTCTTTTACTTCATCCACATTATATACGCCGCTTGGTACCAAACCATATGGCGCATCATATTGCATAATTGTTTTGAGATAGTCGCCATACATTTTAATTGATGCTTCCCATTTTTTATAATCGGGATTGGTGGGTTGTGTTTTGCAAAGTGCTATCAAAGCCTGCATATAAACCTGGTCGCGGGATTGATGGTTGTAATGCACAATAGATTTTTTATTCAGGTCACGATAAAAGAAACCATGCAATTTATCTTTATCGTTCAGCGGTTCTGTGCGCTGGCATTGCAATGTATATTGAATGGCTTTCGCCGCTTCATCAGCATAAAATGTATCGCCGGTTAATTTATACAATAAGCTTGCAGCAAAAGAAATATTTGCCGAATACTGACTGTTAGAAGCCATTGCTGCATGGTCGCCGCCGCCGATGCTGCTCAAATCATTAAACCCCAGGCTATCGAAACGTTTTTTTGCGAAAGCAAAATCTTCAATTGCCACCTTGCACAAATTTCCTTTCAGCATACTATCGTTTTCAATGTTCATGGATGCATATGCTTCAATGCCTGCGAAAACAAAATTTTCAAACGCACGGTTATGAACACGCACATGACGTCGCATAGAAGAATCATCTTTTGTCCCGATGAAACCATCCGTCCATAAATTGGTGCCCCATGTTTGTGCACGATAACCATCGCCGAGTCGCGATCTTAAGATACAATCAATTCCCCACTCAGCTTCTTCCTGTAATCGCAGAAATAAATCTTTTTCATTTTTTTCTTTCGCCCTGTTTGCCTCCTCAAGCAATGAATAAACTATTTCGCCTGATTGCAAAACCTGCTGCGACATATCTGCTGCATCGTGCCAGCCACCGTTAAACGGAAAAGTTTTTCCATTATAGATTGCATTCAAATCACTGTGACAAACGCCATGCTTGCCGGGGACCGCATAACCGCAGCGCTCACAAAAAATAAAATTCAGCACGCGCCATGCAGAATTATCCCAAATATTTTTGTTGATGTAAAAAGGCCTGGTAATAACATCGCCAACGCGAATAAAATATTGCCCTTCTTTTTTGAAATCGCTGAAATCAATTGTTTCAAAATTTCCAATATCCGTTTTTTGCGAATTGATTTTTCCTTCGTACGCCATGCGTTTACTTCTGTTATCCGTCAATTGAAATTTGCCATTATTATTTTTCACATTCACTATCGCGGACTTTTCGCTTTCCACACCATAACCTGTAGTGGAATATATAATGCGATCTTGTGCAGGCATCCAGCCACTGACCACTTCAGGATTTCTAACTGTTTGTAATGTCACTGCATCAATATCAAATTTCAGTGAATCACCCATCGTTCTTTCCTTACCGAAAATTTCTATAGCAAACGAAAGCCTGGTTACTTTATCACGTGGCAGTTCTGTCATCTCAACAAAACATTCATTCCACTGCCGGTTGATTAAATTAATTTCATGAATCCCTTCACGCTCATATTTATCGGGCACTTTAATCTTGCCATCATTTTCTAAAATTAAATTAAGATAAATGCTGCGGGCGCCTTCGCAATCCGGATAGATGTAGAAGTGAATTCGATTATATTTTTCCCAGTTAGCACCATCCACATCATATGTTGCCATCGAAGTACCCAACCCGATTCCCCAATTTAAAAAATCAGGATTGGTGGTTTGTGCAACGAGCCGTAAACTGTTTTTGCCTGAAATGCTTCTTTCCGTCGTAAGCCGTATGCCGCCAAATCCTTTGTGCGTCCATTTGTTCAAATCTTCCATATCGCAAAGCATATCAGAAACCAAAATTTTTTTTGTAAGTCCAAATGATTCAAATGACTTGCCGTAATCAAGCGGCAACGGGCTGTGCACATAACCTGTGTTGCGAATATCTTGTTTTAATTGTTCATCAATTTGTGCAAACAATAAACTGTTACAGAAAATTAAGTACAATGCAGAGGTTAATATTTTATTCATAATTTAAGCAGTAATGAGAAGGTGAAGTTGAGCTATTAACAAAGGAGGATTAAAATAGAATTTCAAACCCTACTTCAACGATTTGAAGGGAAACAGTGAGTTTTGATTTGCTTTTTGCGGTGAGAGAGGGATTGACACCCTTCTCGCCAACGGCTAATTATCAATTATTTGTAATGAGCAATAACTTTGAAGTCCCGAATTAGTCCCTCTTTAATTTACCGTAAATCGTTAACGTAAAGGTAGAAATTTCTTGACAACATTTTTCATGGAATCTGTTGATTAATTATAGAAAATTTTCAAGAAAATACCAACGACAAGAAGTGAAGTCAAATACCAAGTAAGGTAGAACGCGCAAACGCGAACCATACCTGCGAACTAGTCCAATGATTTCCAATCCGACTTAGGTATTAAAGAAAAAAGCCTTTAAAATCTACATTTTAAAAGCTTTTGATTGATTTTGAGCTATGCTCAGCGGACCGGACGGGGCTCGAACCACTATGAATTAACTGTGTTATTCAACTTGTCAAACCACGCTCCCATCAAGGATTTTGGGCCATTTATTGAAAATTATTTTGTCATAAGATTTTTCATAAAATTTCAAATGTCTCCGAAAGTACACCAGCCTATAAAGAGCTGCATTAAAATTAACAAATTTCAATAGTTGTTCGGCTTATCCTGTTCTTTTAACAATATTTTTTTCTAAAACATTCATTTGAGTTGACACATAATCAAAAAATTCCTTAGCATCACTCCAAGGTATCCATTTTTCTGAAATAATGTCTAGTTGGTTCTTTACAAAAATCATTTTAAGATCTTCGATACTTTTTTGAATTGCTTTTAATTGTTCTTCTATATTCATAAGAAGTTTTTGCTTACAACGTACACAATTAGTAAATCAGAAACTTAGAAGCTAATAATTTTTTTGAGCGACCCAGGCATTGGTTTTATAATAATAATTCAAGCTATCTATTGAAAGCCTTGCTGCATCACCATGCCTGATATATCTCAGAATATTTCCATTGGGGTCATAGCTGATTCTTTCCTGGTAATCATTTATGGTTGTGTCCGCAAATTGTGATGCAAAAGTTTCAGAATTTCCAAGAGTACCAATAGCTAAAAATCTATTCAGCTACAAATTCATTATCTGCATAAGCAATAAAGTCAATAACCCATCTTTTTAAAAGATCATCCTCGGACTTTGAACTTAAATCATTTTGAATCCAAATATAATCAGATATCTTATCAAAGGTTTCCTTGTTCTTCAGCTACTGCTATTGTTTGCCGGTTTGTAGTATTCACTCAGTACATTGCCTGATGCATCACGCACATACACGGTGGTATCATTTTGCGTTTGTTTCATGATGCGGTTACCTGAGGCATCATAGATATATGCCACAGGTTGCAAGCCCGTCCTTGAAACACTTTTTATTTTTCCATAGACATTCCAGGTAATATTAGTAACATGATCGCTATCATCACTAATAAGATTACCGATAGCGTCGTATTTATAGTTACCATTAGCTTGTCCTTGTTTAATGTCGTTGTACAAAGGATAATTTTGTTGACTTGCATCGGTCGCTGAATCAACAACTTTATCTAAGTGATTTGTGCCCCATGCATTGGTCTTATAATAATAATTCAAGCTATCCATAGAAAGCCTTGCTGCATCACCATGCCTGATGTATCTCAGAATATTTCCATTGGGGTCATAGCTGATTCTTTCCTGGTAATCATTTATGGTTACGCCGTTGTTGGTGTTCCGCTCAAAACTCATACAACCTTAAACCACTGCACCAACAACCGAATTTAGAAAATCCCGGTAGTGAATTCAATCATAAATTGAGTTGGTGTGATCAAACCAGAAGTAAATTTTCAAACAACATTCCAGGATTAGCAGGTTCTTACTGAAACAAATCGTTCTTCTGCTTAATCTTTTCAGATGTGTCCGCAGGTTCAGATTATTTCTTTCGATGTGATTAATGTTATACGCATTACTGATGTGCTGCCGTTCCGGTATCAATGATCGATATATATTCAGCTTATCAGTTTTAATCGTTTCGACATTGGAAAGGAGCAAAGTGTTTACAATCATTCTCAACGTTCGTTTTGTTCGCCCGCCTACGACAAAATCAATCACTTTTTTTGTTTCGCCACAGATCGCATAAGCAACCCAATATTGATTCTCCTTTTTGTTTATATAGGTTCTTATCTCATCAAGCTCCAGCATTTTGCAGTTTAAGGGGATCGGTGGCTTTATAATTTTCTCCGCTATCAGCTTTATTTTCTTTATTACCGTTGCCAAAGCGATTTTCAATATCCTTGCTATCCCTCTTATGCTCACACTTTCACATACCAGCTTAGGTATCATTTTTATAGTTAGCGGTTTGTACGCTGAATATTTGTAATCAGCCTGCTGATGTTTTTTACAGACCTTGCAGTAATACTTCTGCGTCCCATCCTTTTGCTTTCCTGCTTTCTGACAGTTAGCCTTACAAGATTTACATTCCACAATACCTGATAATTTGATACACGAATAGAAAAAAATGCCCGGCGATTTTAATTTGCCGGGATCAATTGAATATTATTTCTGAAAAAGCTGATTGAAAATAAGCTAAAAGCCCTTTGAAATCAATTATTTTAAATCCACCACTGAAAACCTGATAATTTGATACACTACCACTTGCGACTCACCAAAATGATCTATACTATTACAGGCTGTAAGCTTGCGTCAGCCCAACTTGGCAAAGCCTTTAAATACAGCGCCGTTATTCTCTCATTTGGTTATGGAGTTGTATGAGCAATTGCAGCGTTCCTGAGGTTAAAGGGATGGCTGACCTTAATTGAAACAACAGCGTTATTTTTCACACAACGCAATTATCCATTGAAACATTTTTTCGTTTGCAGCTCTTGCCATTTGTGTAGGAAATAAATTAAAAGCATGCGAACTTTCGGGATAGACTGCAAGAAAAGTTTTATTGCCCGCCAATCTCCATCTAGCTTCCATGAAATAAGTATCATCTATCAATGGGTCTGCTGTTCCTATTGTAAATAATGCCGGTGGTAAATTTTTAAGGTCAGCATACAACGGTGAATATTGTGGATTTCGCAATTGTTCCCCGGTCCATCCATGAAATACCAGTTCATACGTATCATCCATATATTTTTTAGTAAGTAAAAGTGTACTGTCTGTTGCCATTCGGCACGATGGGGTACGTGAAAGATCAAAACAACCATAGGTAAGATTTACGCCTCTCACCTTATCAATAGCGTGCAGCGAATCCCTGATGTAGAGGGCGGTTACTGCGCTTAAATGTCCGCCAGCGGAAGCACCTGAAATAAATAACTTATCTGTGCCAAATTCTTTCATTGCATTGTTCACCAGCCATTTTGCAGCGGCTTTACAATCGTTAATACAAGCTGGAAAAAGATTCTCAGGAGCCAAACGATAATTAACGCTCACCACTGCTACTTTACATGTTCTTGCCATGTTGTCGTTCTGAATATCATCGCTTGCTGCTGTTCCCAAAGACCATCCTCCTCCGTGAATTTCCAGCACTACTGCACGGATAGTATCAGGTTTGAAAATTCTGAGTGCGAGCTTTCCCGCAGGCCCCGGGATATATTTTACAGAGGGTTGTAGGTGAGTTTTTATAGAACTGTCTGGCGCCATAGAATTCCGTGCAGTCGACAAACCTTCTTTGGTTAATACAGAGGCCCCTTGCGGCATGTGGGCAAGCGCCGTATTAAAGGCTCTTACTTCCGGTAGGTAAGCTGAATAATCTTCATTGGAATTCGTTTGTTGTGCACATGCGCTTTTTGTGAATATTAATAAGGGTATGAGAATGCAGGTGATAAACAGTTTCTTTGTCATGATGCCATTTGGTTTTGTCAGAAGTGTAGAAATAATTTTTATGGCGGTGAATATAAAAAATAGGTGCCCTTATTATTAAAATCTTCTTTCTGTAATGTCTCTTTCACTTTGCTCCTGCTGCATCGGCAATACAATGTCCAGACCAGCAAAACCGCCTCTTAGCGGTTCGTTGTTTTTCTTTAGTTACTTTTGTCCGTTGGATTTTGAGTCAAAGTCCACCATCCACTCAATACCGTATTTGTCTCTAAAACATCCAAAATATGAACCCCAAGGGCTGTCTCCGATAGGTCCTTCAATAGTTCCGCCTGCTGATAGCCCGTTAAATAATTTGTCGGCTTCTTCACGACTTTCTGCACTTATAAATATTTTAGACCTATTTTCATTTTCATTTGTTTTCCCATACTTTCCGGAACGTCATTGGCCATTAAAAAGTTTTTGCCAATAGGCAAAGCAATATGCATTATTTTATTTGCATCACTTTCTGCTACCGGAAATTCAGGGCTTGAGAGGTCTTTGAAACGCATAATTTTTGCGAATTCTCCACCAAATACTGATTTGTAAAAAATGAATGCTTCTTCGGCATTTCCGTTGAAGTTCATGTGAGGATTGATAAGTGCCATGTTTTTTAATTTTTAGATTATTAAATTGTTTAGTTTTTTTAAAAGGTTATTCAAAATCTTTGAAAACGAAAATTATTTTTTTGATAAAGTTGCCAATAATTCATCCAGGTTTTTCAGTTGCATCGCAGTTCCTTCCCTGAAGCCCATTTCAACCATCTTCTCCATGCGGGCAAGAGATTCATTGTAAATCGTAACGCTAACCTTTGTCTTTCCGTTTTCTTCACTGAAACTCAAATCCCATTCCGAACCTGGTAACTCAGGGTTTTCATCCTTGTCTGCAAAAGCATTATATAGTTTGAAATTGGTTTTCGGAGTAATGGAAGTATATTTTTGAACAGACCAGCGCTCTTGTCCTTCCGGGCTTACCATCGCATAAAATCTTTTTCCACCAACTTCGAAGTTCATATATTTTGTTTTGGATACCCAGGGTTTCGGTGCCCACCATTGATCAAGGATTTCTTGTTTGGTATAAGCGTCCCATACCAGCGAAAGGTCGGCAGCAAATTCCCTGGTTATGTATACGGTTTGTGCTGCTTTGTCAACGGTAAAATCAAATAGTAAACTGTTTTTCATTTTTTCTGTTTTTTAATTGTTGATAATACTTTGTCAAGTTGGTTGAAACGGGTTTCCCAAATTTTTCTGAATTGATTGAGCCATTTGTCAATCTCTTTCATTTTTTCAATTTCAAGTGAATAATAAATTTCCCTGCCTTGCTGTTCCTGTCTTACCAGTTTGCATTCTGTGAGTATGCGAAGATGTTTAGAAACAGATTGCCGGGTAGTGTTGAAGTTGTTAGCAATGGCGTTCGGTGTCATTGCCTGCAATGCAATTAAAGTAATAATTGCACGCCTTGTCGGGTCGGCTATTGCCTGAAAAATGTCTCGTCTCATATTGTTTGATTTTATGCGAAACCGATTGGCTGCAAATATATGCGCAACTATTTGGTTTCGCAAAATATTTCGCAAAATATTTTTTTAAAGAAAAAATGTGGGGGAGTTTGAAGTCGCAGGGTGTGCTGAACAATTACCGCTAATACTTAAATATACGAAGCCAAGGATCAGCAGTCAGGAGGAGAGGCTTGATAACCAGCGAAATTCTGTTGCGCAACAATTATTGCGAATCGCGTCAATTGTTACCACCTCGGAAAGGCTAACGGAATACGGATGCCCTCCCTCCCGAATCTTTACATATTTTGCGATGGTAAATAGTAAGTTAATTGGAATAATTTTCGGAACCTCAATTAAATGCTCAACCTTAGATTATGTTGATTGAAACGAATTCAAAATATTTCAAAACATTCTATATTTATTTCAGTTTTTACCTTTATCAAATCAGAAAATGAATCAGGGATCGAACGCTTAGCCAACGGGGTTCCAATTGAATTAGAATGTAAGGTGTCAGGTCTCTAAAACCTTCGACAAAAGCAGCATTATGCAAAAGGCGTCGCTTTAAAGATCAAAAATAATATGGCTATGATTAAAGACCCTTACCATGAAATCATTGTTCGATTCCCGCTGAGTCTACAAAAGATTTAAGCTACAGATTTTCACAAAAAGCTTTTATCGGATTAAATATCTGTGTTCATCTGCTCAATCTGTAACTGTTCGCTTTTATTTACACAATCTCTATTCATCCCTGCAATCTGTGGCAAAAACAGAGTCTAAATGAGTTCAGACATGCAAACTCATGAAGTCAGCAAGACGTACAGAAATTATGTTCTCATAATGCTGACTTTTGTCTATGTCTTCAATTTTGTGGACCGTCAACTCATTGTTATTCTCCAGGAGTTGATAAAAAAAGAACTGAACCTTTCCGATATTCAGCTTGGTACGCTTTCCGGGTTACGTTCGCGATATTCTATGTTTATTCAAAGAAAGCCTTTTAAGAGCAACCCAAAACATTCATCAGCAATGGTGCTAAATTTAATAATTTTGGACCCGTGATAAGGTTCAGTTTCTTCCTCCTGCTATTCCTGATATATGTACCCATAGCTGCTCAAGATCACAGAACCCAGTATCCATTCTTTTTATCTGATCATACTTACTTTGAGGCTAACGTAAGTTATATCAACTATCATTTCACAAACCTGCAAATGGAGCCGCCGTTCCACGCAGAATCAGTGCGTATTCCTCATATAGGAGTTCGGTTAATTCTTTTCGGCTATCAATTCAATAAATATATATCAGCCCAAATCAGTTACACGCGACCGGTTTTTTGGGTGAAGTATGTGAATATCAATGGAGATCATTTCGCTCATTCCATGCCTACAAATGTTGCCGGATTAACCATGAAGTCGCAGCTACCGCTTTCCGAAAAATTTACAATCTACGGTGAAGCCGGGCTTGGAATCATTACAAGGACTGGGATTGTGTATAATGATAGCATAATTGTCGTAAAAAATGCGAACTATTCAAGTTTCCTGCTGGGCGCAGGATTGCAATACCGGTACAATCAAAAAATCACCTACCAGGCAGGATTGGGCTGGTCTCCATCCAAAACAAAATTCAACCAGCCCGCAACCACCTTTTTTTACGGGGGACTGATCTATAGAGTCCATAAGCTTTCAGAGAAACGGGTTGAAGACAATCAAAATAGCGAATTTATTTTCCCAGAAAACCTGTTACAGGTAGGATTTACGACCAATCTATTTGGCTACGGCGCCAACAATTTTTTCTCTAACAAAATCTTGCCGATTTTCTGGGGTGGCGATGTGAAAGTGCGCCAGGAAGTTTCCATGACTTTCGAACGCAACATATTTCATGGCCGGAAACTATTTTCCTTGGATTGGGGAACAAATTTTTCGTATTGGGAAAGCAAAATTGGGAGGAATAAGTTTTATACAATCTCATTATTTCCTGTGTTCAGATTCACTGCATTTCATTTTGCCCGCACAGATTTATATTTCGATTACTCAGTTGCCGGACCAACCTATATATCAAAGGTTACCATTGACCATACCAAAATCGGTAAGAAATTTACTTTCCAGGATTTTATGGGTACGGGAGTCAATGCCGGCAAGAAAAGACAAGTTAACGCGGAGATCCGGATCCTTCACTACTCAAATGGAGACCTCTTTCCAGACAATAGTGGCGTAAAAGTCCCTCTTAGTTTTTATGTTGGATATGCCTTCTGACCGATGCACACATTACTGTATGTCGTCAAAACAAATTGGACCTTTGGTTAGAGACAGCTATAAGCTGTTAGCAGTGAGCTATGAGCTTATGGCTTTAATTTGAACTGCGATTTGATTTCAGTGAAACAATGATTGATCACTCTGTTTTCAAACTATTCACGGGGTTTGCTCCTGCTGCTTTTATCGCCTGGAGACTTACGGTGACAAGTGCGATCAAAGCGGCTAAAATTCCAGCTAGTGCAAACACCCACCACTGAATGCTGATGCGATACGCAAAATCATTGAGCCAGTTGTTCATAGCATACCACGCAATGGGAAAAGCCATTATTGCTGCAATAGCAATAAGAGTCAAGAAATCTTTTGATAATAAGGTCACAATGCTCCCGCTGCTTGCGCCCAGCACTTTGCGGATGCCGATTTCTTTTACGCGCTGCGTGATGGCGAATGAAGATAAACCGAATAACCCGAGACATGCAATGAAAATAGCAATGCATGCAAACACCATGAAAATTTTTCCCTGCCGTTGTTCACTTTGGTACAGTTTGTCGAAATTTTCATCAAGAAAAGTGAATTGATACGGTGTTTCGGGTAAAAGTTTTCTCCAGGTATTTTCAAGATACGCAAGCGTTGCATGCGTATCCTTACCCGTTATCTTAATGGAAATACTATTAAAAAATTCCAGCGAAGGAGGAAACATAACCAGTACCATCGGAAGAATTTGCTGGTGCATGGATTCAAAATTAAAATCGTTGACTACACCAATGATATGACCTTTTCGATTTCCATATTTAAAATCCCTGCCAATGGCATCTTGTGGATTTTTCCAGCCAAGCACTTTTACTGATGATTCATTAAGCACAAAACTTGCGGTGTCTGTCGAATATTCTCTCGAAAAATTTCTTCCTGCTAAAATTTTTATGTTATAAGCAGGAACAAAATCGTAATCAACACCAACATATTTTATATTCGTATTTAACAGTAGTCGCAATGAATCGCCATCCAGTATCGAAGCCCCCAATTCATCAAGCAATCTTCCTGTTGGAATGCGCGATGAACGGGCAACTTCTTTAATTGCAGTATTGCGCAAAAGCTCGGTGCGCAATGCATTGAATTGTTTATTTACATCGGCGCCATACGGAATAACCACGACCTGATCTTTATCAAAGCCCAACGATTTTTGCTGCATATAATGCAACTGCTGAAATACAATTGCAGTTGTAATAATAAGAATAATGCTGATAGAAAATTGTGTAACCACCAATACTTTCCGGAATGAAATGTTACCGCCACCCGATTTGAATAAACCCTTTAACGTTTTTATGGGCTGAAACGAAGACATGAATAATGCAGGATAAATTCCGGAAATTATTCCAACAAAAAAAGGCGTGATCAAAAGCGAAACGATGATTTGCCATTTGAATAAAATATTGAAAGAAAGTTCCTGCCCGGAAATTTTAGTAAGCCAGGGTAATGTAAGGGAAGTAAGAAATGCCGCGATTAAAATAGCAACCCAGCAGATGACAACAGATTCGCTTAAGAATTGCAGAATAAGTTCTTTTCGTCTTGCGCCAATAACTTTCCTGATGCCGATTTCACGTCCACGCAACGCGGACCGTGCGGTAGAAAGATTCATGTAATTAATACAGGCTATCAATAAAATGAATAAGGCAATCAGCGAAAAAACATAAACACGGGTGATGTCGCCGTTTGGTTCTGCTTCTGAATCTGTATGTGAGCGGAGATGGATATCTGTTAATTTCTGCAATCCGAGTGTAGAGAATTTAGAAGGTTCCAAACCGTTGTAATCTTTGCGGTCAACATATTTGTCAAGAAATGCCGGAAATTGTGCAACCATGTTTTGCACAGGATAATTTTCAGGCATCAGCAGGTAAGTGAAAAAAGAATTATTACCCCAATCTGTTCGCAGGTTTTGAGCTCCGTAAACAGCCGTATCATTTAATGTATTAAAGGACAACAGCATGTTGGGGTGCATGTGTGCGTTCGCAGGAAAAGATTTATAGATACCGCTTATTTTAAAATTGAATTGGTTATTGAACCGGATGCTTTTATTCATTGGGTCTTCATTACCAAAATATTTTTTTGCCGTTTCTTCGCTCAGCATCACAGTGAATGGAACCGTGAGCGCAGTCCTCGGGTTACCTGTTATAAGTTTTAGGGTGAAAACATTAAAAAGGTTCTCATCAGCAAAATATACATTGTTCTCATTGAATAATTTCTCACGGTAACGTATAGGTGTAAGCCCATTGTCCAATAAGCGAGTTACTTTCTGAATATCCGGAAAATCATTGGAGAGGAAAGACGCGAAAGGCGGTGAAATGGTGCTGAGGCTAAGTGACACTGCGCCTTGCTGGTTATTAAAAGTCCGCGTTACGCGGTAGATGCGATCAGCATTGGCATTATATTTATCATAACTGAGTTCATTCAGAATATAAGTCAGTATCAGCAGGCAGCATGTCAATCCAACTGCAAGCCCGAACAGGTTGACGAAGGAAATAAATTTATATTTCATCAGGTTTCTGAACGCTATTTTTAAATAGTTTTTGATCATAAATCTGTTTTTGGGAATGATATGTTGCGAATACTTTTTTTGATACAGGTGAAGAGTCAAAATCAATGTTTCGTTGCTTCATTCGTGCAGATGCCGGTGAAATGTATGTTCCAGGTTCTTTTGCCATTCTTTGATTTTGACGATTAAAGATGATCACTCCGTTCTCAAACTCGCCGGGTTTGCCATTGCTACTTTCATGGTTCGGAAGCTTATTGTTGCAAACGCTATCATTATCGAACTCTGTCCTGTTAAAACAAACAACCCTGTGGCGAATACAAAATAGCTAATGCAGCACTTGAAGAAGAAAATTTCTCGACTTTTCAAAGGCAATCATCGGATCAAGATCATGCCCGACATTGGGATGAAAAAATACACCCTGATATTTATCTTTTGTTCGCTTATTTAGTTCACGCCGGATCGCGAGGCCGTTTGCTACAGGTACAATACCGTCTTCTGTTCCGTAATGTGCCTGCACAATTGGTAGCTTAGATAAAAAATACAGAGGAGAACTTGCGATCATTCGCTTTCTAGCCCCAGGAAGACCATCTTCTCCCTTTATGTTCTTTAATAAAAACCACTCTATAAGTTGTCCTCCGACCTGGAAAGGTGTCGAGCGAAGTGCCAGGCCAGCACTTACAAATTCTTGCTGTGTATATCCTAATTCGTTCATTAAATTAAACCAGTCAACCGGTCCTGCCCAATCCAATACATATTTTATTCTTTTATCCCGTATACCAGCCAGCAACGCCACGGTTCCTCCGCGGCTTTTACCAAACGCGGCAATTTTATTTTGATCTATTTGCGGAAAAGTTTTGATGGCAGTATTTAATAAACAGATCACATCGTCGGTAGCTCCATCCATTGCATCTGCCCTGTTGCCCTCAGAAAGATATTCTTTTCCATTAAAGATCAATTTCTCTCCACGATATGACGGAACAATGTAAATAAATCGATCGGAGTAGTCACACAAGAAGCGGTAACTTGATAAGCCTGTGTTCAAATTCATAGGGGTATATCGCGGGTTTACTCCCTTCAGTTCGATTATAGCAGGCTTTTTAGCATTAAAGGAATTATCCGGAATGACGATCGCTCCGAAATGTTTAAAGCCATGAACAAGGTGTCGTACAATATAAACAGTAGTATGTACACCGTTCAGATCCAGGTGACCGCTATCAGCAATGATTACGTCTTTTACGGAAAGATCCCGCGATGCCCATTCCATTTCGATATTTTTGATTTCCCCGGGACGAGGGGCTTCAAATAATGCTTTCAGATCAAACGGAAGTTTGAATGCCGAATCGATTTGATTTTGAGGATAAGTTTCGAGATGCAGAAGTCGCAGCGAAATCACACTCTCCTGGTTATTAGGGTCCAGATTCAGTGATTTTTTGAAGGCTTCTATGCCTTTAGCTCGCTGTCCAAGCAATAGGTAGGCGTTTCCTAACGCGGCATAAAGTGGTGCATAGTTAGAATAATGAACGGACAGGATTTTCAAATACTTTTCGGTTATTAAATATTTTGTACATAAACTTAAATTAAGACTTGTCGCCAGACCCACCAGGGTGCTGGTATCCCTGGAATGCCTGGCAAACAATTCTGATGTGCCCTCCTCTGCATTGCCGCTTAGAATAAGTTCAATTGGCTCTTTTTTCCCTTTGATCATTTCATAATGCCCGCTCTCATTCTGAAATCCATATAATGTAATCCCCTTGACTGAACCATCAACTCCGAGCAAAAATTTATATCGGAGATTTTCATGACCTTCTGACACAAAGGAATCTTGACGAACCTGTTGTAAAATTTGCGTCGAATTCCAAAGCAGAAGTTTGAGCAGCAAATTACCTCTATCATAATGGACTCTCAAAAAATTAAAGTCATCCAATTTGTATCTGCCCTCATATTTTTTTAATGACATTGGGTACCTTAAAGAATAGCAGGCAATTTGATTGTTCATCTGGCCGTCGCAGGCAGACAGCACAAACAAAAGAGCGACCTTTAAGATCAAAACAAGCTTTGCTATTCGTCCGATCTTTTTTGCAAAATTGAGGGTATTTGTCGCATGCATCAATGATTACTTTACAGTCTCTTCATGATTAAAAAATGTGAGAGATTATATGATTCATCCTCCGAAACTATGACGACATAAACCGCCACAAAAAAAATTCGATCAACACTTTGAAAAATTCGACCAACAAAAGAATCGAAATCACATCCTTCTATTGTTTTTAAATAGTAACAGCGCATTCCATTCTGCAAAACTTATGGACCACTTCAGACAATAAGTAAGAGTAAGTACATGGCCGCAGGTAATTTTTAATTTTCCATGTGCTGCAAGTCATTTAGCCATTTCTTAATTTTTGGCCTCATGTAATCCTGATTTTTCCAATAACCTCAAGAAGCCCTGGTAGTTTAATTCGATAAAGATCTTGCGGCTTCCACCTGGTACCCCATTTGTACCTCAAAATCATAAGTATTTATTAATCAGCTGCACTTACTTTTTATATCAGAAGTAGGGTTTCAGTTGCTGTTGGTCAGGCGACCAACAGCAACTGTCGTTTAAAACATTTCAAGATGGTCAGGTAATTAAAGAATTTTATAAGAGTACTAAAAAAAAGAGGCTGTGTTTGAACAGCCTCTTTCAATTTAGATCGGGAATATTATTCGTTCCGTTTTACTGGTAGTTGAAATATTTTTTCATATTTCTGATCTTCCAAAGATCAACTACGCGGAAATCTTTTTGCAATGTCAGGTCTGACTTATGTTGGTTTTTTTCAGTTTTACTTGTTTGCAAATCATTCTTCTGGTGAAATGATTCCCGAATCTTTCCTTTTGGTTCCTGAATAAGCGTTTCCATAATTATTCTCCTCTTTGATTTAAGTATAAATGTTTCGTTGTTTTTCACAGCCATTGAACAGGCTTGCATGCTTCTGAAATCGACTCCCGGGATATCCTTCGAAATCTTTTTAGTGTTCAATAATCGGCAACCGTCAAGAAGTATGTGATGGTTTTTACCGGTCCTTGCAGTGGTTTAGTACTTTTTGCCTCTGGAGGTGTTCGGTACGGATCTTAATTCATGGCACAAATTTACTTTGAGCCTAGCTGAAAGAGTAATCAACCTTCGCTGGAAATTGCATATCCAATAACAGGCTGAACCGGGCAAGCCATTAATGATCAATTCTATATTCGGGAAAATTTAGTGATATCCAAAATCGAAAACAAGTGTTTAAGCCACTAATTGAGCCAAAAGAAAACTGAAAACCGCAACAAGCAAAACAGAAGGACACAGTTTGTAGATATTATCCAAAATACTTCGCAGTAAAAGAAAATTTTCATGTTATGCAAATCAAATTAAATAACTAAATCTTGTAACCTCCATGCATTTTATAGCCGGGCAAATTGAAGAAAATCATTTTGATGCGGCTCATAAAGTTTATTATGCCGGTTTCTCGTTTTATAAAATTGATTCTTATCGGTTAATTATCGGGAGAATTTCCAACCGTTTTCCGCGACCAATCACCTATTCATATCCGTATGGATACGCATTGACACCAATTGACAAGCAACTATTGCGGTAATAGCGAATCGACACATATTTAATACACAAAACCGTTTCGCGATTAGCATAATACCCACTCTTAGTAACAGCGAAGAATCGGTGAATGAATACCTGAAATACTTACCAATTTTGAACTTTAAGAGAGATTTACCAATTATACTGAGTTACTTATATTACTGTATGTGTCAGCGATTTTTTTTAAGAATTCTTTTTAGCAGCACCGGCAATGACGAAAGCTATCCCGCTATATGCAAGCGCTAAAAATGCGCTGGTAACTTCGCCTCCAGTATCAGCAAAATGAGAAGCGATCACATAAGGGATATGGAGAATGATAAACCAAGTAAAAATCATTGTGCCCAAAAGAGCAGCGATTAGCCTGACCTTTATTTTTAAAATAATCGCAATGCCTGACCCGACTAACGGGATGCCTGCAAAATAAATCCAGAATATATGATTAGGTATCCACGATGGAACATAGTCTGCAGCTTCTTTTGCATAAAGAAAATGATCAATGCCAAAACTGATCATCGTTAAGGCAAAGAAAATAGTGCCGAAAGGTATTAGCTTCGCCAGAAACCTGATAAGGGTGTTTTCCTTTTTTCCCGAGAAACAGCCCGCGATTACAAATGCGCCACCGGATAATGCCAATTCTTTTCCTGCGTTTTCCCAGTCACCAAACTGCATAAAGTTTGAGCTAACTATGAGTTGATATGGGATAAAGTAAAAGCAAAATATTAATAGAAGGACACTAGCTAACAGGAGAGAAATTGGCCTGAATTTTTTTTCAAAAAAAATAGAGGCTCCTGCGAAAATGAGCATGCCTCCAAAAATATAAGAGACCATTGCAAGACCGGGGATCCAGGAATGCTTTCGAGGGATTAGCATATAGGGGAAATCAGCATAATAAATAGTCAGAAAACCCATCCCCACCGTACCAATACCATAGAATTTACGACCAATAGCAGACAGATTGCCCATACTGATAACACCATTTTATTTTCCGGATTAATGGAGATATTTTTTTCAGAGCATTGTATCGTCAAAATTGCCGCCAACGTCAGTTTGTCTATTTACTTACGTCGTCTTTCAAATATAAATTAATAAGAAGCAATTTGGGACAAAAGCTAAAAAGGGTTGCAGCAAGTTAAGGATGCTTTACCCCAAAGCCCTTAGGCTAAATAGAAAAGGCGTTTAGAGAAGGAAGTAGTCCAAAATAACTTTGGCTACAGTAACAAACTTTGTTAACACTAAATTCTGAACGCCATGACAAAAGTAACCACAAACTTTTCACAACAAACTTTTCACAACAAACGATCTACATTGGATTGGATGTACACAAACGCAGTGATGCTTTGAATCTTGGAGTTACCTTTACTATCATTATCGCTTATTTAGCAACCAATTTAGCTTCCACTAAAAATTCTTCTGCCGGCCGAGATCCCAAAATTGTTTTTGTAAGATGTCCATCCGATCCGAAAAAAAGTAAAGAGGGGTATCCATCAATTGAAGAAAATTTTTTTGCGAGTTCCGGGCCTTCTCCTTTCTCCATATCTACTTTAACAGTAATAAATTTTTTATTAAAATAGCTGCCAATTTTTGAATTTGCGTAGACCTTTTTGTCCATTGTTTTACAAGGGCCGCACCAACTGGCATATGCGTCGAGAAATATACATTTCTTTTCAGCAGCAGCTTTTGCCACTGCCTCTTTCCATGAACCCTGGAAAAAGCGGATGCCAGCGTTTCCTGATTGTCCACGCGCAATAAAGGTGTTGACGATTAACACAAAGAACAACACACATTTCAATAAAAAGCATTTTGACTGTTTCATTTTTTTAAACAAATTTCACTGCTTACCATACTCATAGAAAATAAAATATACCAAGAGGATGATTTTACCGCATGAGCCGTTTAATCGTCAAGGTGTTCATTTTATAAAACACCAAACAAAATCATTTCATCAACCATGAAAAATACACTTTGAAATTACACAGGTACCTATTTTGGAGTATCGCCGGATATCCGAACGTGCAGTTGTAGAAGGAACATGAAGGTTGCATGGTAGTTTTTAATCGTCAAGGTGTTCATTTTAAAAAACACCAAACAAAATCATTTCATCAACCATGAAAAATACACTTTGAAATTACACAGGTACCTATTTTGGAGTATCGTCGGATATCCGAACGTGCAGTTGTAGAAGGAACATGAAGGTTGCATCGGAAAATGCAAGTACCGAACCTTGAAAGAGGCTTCCATAAAAAATCCCGATTGCAAGACATTTAAGAGCTCTCTCAAAACTCGTTTATTTGGAAAGAGGTTTTTCAGAATTTTACCTATAAAGTTTTTTTTAAAAAGCCTCCCTGCGATCCTCTTGAAGAACTGGACTATTGGAGAAAGAAATACTAGCTCGTTTTGGAAGCACTTATTATATTGCTTGAAAAGAAACTCCAAAAATCATTGAAGAAAAAAACTAAAAAATACTGATGTTTTTCTTACCGTTTGGTGAAACTGGTATTGTAGATTCGTGCGAGTGAGTTCATGGACCTTTAAAGGCCGAAGCTGGACATCACCCTCCGGTTTTTTATTTATATTATATTTTCAGATTAATATTATCCAAAATGGTTTTAGCAGGAACAATATCGACAGCCTCTGCCGAGCCGAAGCAAACATTGCAACAACATAAAGTACACCAATTTTGCCATTAACTTCCGTTAAGACACGGATAAATACTCGGTAAGCAAATTCTGAATCGCCGCCCTAGAAATGTGACTTTGACGAAATGATAAGTAAGGGAGAAATCAGTTCATTTATCTTATACATCAAATTACCAGTTTTCCTTGTCCAGTTACCGTGTAAATACGGTTGTTTGATAAATTAAAAAATTCCACCTTCAATTTCAGTTAACGACTATTCCCAACGCTTTTTTTAACTGTATCCTTAAACGGAAATGATAAAAATGTTTTGGGCTTCTCGCATTTTAAGAAAAATGTAAAAAAATTAAATATGCCTAAAACTGAAGAATACTTTACTGAATGCACGAAATGTAAAAGTCCGGTCTATTACTATCCTGTAAAATTGCTGCTTGAAACGGATTTAATAAAAGCAGATACAAAAGACCAGACTAAAAGAACAGTTTCTTGCACCTGTACTGGGGAGATTGGTGGTGTTAAACATACATTGAATTATGTTTTCCCTGACAACTTTAAACATTCAATAAATTAAAATGGCTGGCATAGATAGAGACTTTTGGTTAGATTATGCAAAGAATGAGGTTACCAAAAGTATAGAGAGTAGAGAAGCTGCCGCAGAAAAATTAGATACTTTTCTGGCTTGGATCTGGACTATCTATACTTCAATTTTTGCACTTGCGAGTTTATTTAATTACATGAGTAGCAATGTTTGGCAACTACTAGTTGTAAGCCAACCAATTTTAATAATAATGGTTGCAAGATTTTTCTGCAAATGGGTTGAAATGCCAACGATGAAAAAAGATGAAAAAGCTGACCCGAACGTTGTTCCGGAAATTATTGACAGTTTTAAAGCAACTGTAGAAGATAAAAAAAGAAAACTCAGCATTGCTTTAGTATTTACAGTTATTTCAATGATTAGCATTTGTGTTGCCCTAATAGGATACAGCGCATTAGATCCTGATAAGGAAATTAAAAAAGAAAACAGCAGGATTAAGCTAATAAATGACAACAAGGACATCAAATTTCAAAATAGTATAAAAAGTCGCATGCTTGATGATTTAACCAAAAAAGATTTTAAGCATCTTGATTCAATCAAAAATTATAATAAGTGATTAATAAAAATATCCATACTATTAAAATTTAAATATGGCAAAATTGAGAAAAACAGCCCATCAGAGAATTGATGAGTTAGAGATGAGAGTATCAAAATTAGAAACCGGTAGTGTAAGTGTAACCTTTGAGGTTGATTTTTATGGAGGTAAGGGCGGAGTAGATTTACAGGGAGAAAATCTCAATAAGCAAATAGCCTGTGACCAATCTTCCGACTATAAAACTTCGTTTACTGTTGTTCAAAGTAAAGGTCAACAAAATGTATATGCAAATGGAATTGCGCCAGTCAGCACAAATGGCAGAATAGAGATTCAAGTTAGCCAAAATGGAACAGTGCTTTCAAAATTTTCAGACAACGTTTTTACTGGAAGTTTTACTAATCAATCAGTTTCATATACAATTCAATAGTATGAAGAAGATATTTATTCTATTTTTCTGTAATTTATTTTTAACCAGACTACTTGTGCAGGCACAGAACGACATCGCTAAAGCGTCGGATTATGATATTAATGCTATCTCAAACCCTCCAGCTAAGTCGGGCTTAAGCTACGATCTTTTGACTAAGTTTTTCCAAGCAAATATCACTTCTGGAAAATCTGGCGGGTATGATTTCAAGGCCACTTTATATGGGATAAGGCAACTGTTTACAACGGACAGTCTCAACTCATCAAACTATTATTTAAAGAAAACGTCGATAGCAGAAAGAAACTCAGAAATAGGAACTGGAATACATAAAGGAAAAAACGGAGACTTAAACTTACTAGCAGTTGGATTAAAATATGCAATTGTAAATAAAAGAGATAAAAGTCTCTTTAATTTTTTTGAAGACCCACTTATACGTGAAATCGACCACAAATTTGGTTCCGCTGCAGCTTATGCTGATAAAAAATACAAGGAAAAATATGCTGATAAGCCCGATAAGCTCAATCTCATATATAAAGTAAAATTTGAAAATGAGCCAGTAGAATGGCGCCAGTATTATGATGATTTTTTTACAACTGAAACAGGAACTCAACTTTTAAAAAAGCTGCAGAATAGGTATGATTCTCTTTCTAAAGTCGTTGAAAAAAAAGGATTATTGATCCTGAGCTTTAACCCTGAATATGATTGGAATAATTCTCGATTCGATTCCACATCTATCAATCTTCAGTATCTAAAAGGATTTGGATATTATAAAAAGCCATGGAATATAGACACAAAAGTTACACAGCTTTTTCAACATGATTCTAATGGTGTTAAAAGCAATATGAGCAGATATATAACCAGTGCAACTTTGGGCATCAACAAGATATTAGCTTGTGACACAAAACTTAATCCTATCATAGAGTTTGAATTAGCTGGAGAGTTGGATTTTGTAGAAAGTGGCATCTATCATAATGAAGACCACACACGGCCAAAACTTGTTACAACTTTGCGTGTACATATTACAAAAGAAATTTCGTTGCCTGTTGAGTTAAAGTATGATTTAAAGAAGCCTAATCTGCTGGGAATATTTAGGATACAATGGAATTTGGAAAATAGCAGTGGAAGTAAATGATTGACAATTGTACGAAGTTATTATAGTCCACCCGGGGTGTAATCGCCACTACTTAATCTAACAGTACAGGGATTTTTATTTTTTAGTTTTATAGGGTTTGGATTAAAAATTAGCTACGAAGTTTTGTTGAAAATACTCTTGTCTTCGTTGCTGTATTGTTTTTTCTTTTGTTAGTTCCCTGCGTTTCAGAATTTCTTCTTGTCTGCCGTAATGCACATCTACGGGTATCACATTATCCAGTGATTCATGATATCGCTTATGGTTGTAATACTGTACAAACTGATGAATGGCATCTTTGATTTCATCAGGACAGTAATAGTTATCCAGCTTTACTACGTTTTTCATGGAACGATGATATCGTTCGATCTTTCCTTGTGTTTGCGGGTGATTGGGCTTGCCATGAACAGGTGTGATTTTCCTTTTGTTGAGATATTCTTTTAGTTCTGAAGCAACGTAACAGGATCCATTATCGCTAAGCAATTTTAGGCTTGGTCTCTGATTTTTGTTTAACCCGGCTTTGATAATTGCCTGCTCAACGTTTCGCTCCACATCTTCTGCTTTCATACTTTGACAAAGCTCCCAATGAATGATAAAGCGACTGTAATCATCCAGGAGGGTGCTCAGATAATACCAGCCACAGCCAAGTATTTTAAAGTAAGTAAAATCTGTTTGCCACATCTCATGCACAAAAGGAGTTTTGTTGCTGAACTCATTTGCGGCAGCCATCAAAATATGTGAGGGTGCTGTAATAAGCCCCCTTGATTTCAATATCCTGTATACACTGCTTTCCGAGATAAACAATTGCTGTGCATCACAAAGCTTGCAGGATAGTTCCCGGGGCGACAGTTCAGGATATTCCAGGGCAACCTCCACCACGAGATTCTTCTGCTCTTGCGGTATAGTGTTCCATCTTTGACGATGACTGCTTTTTAGGGCATATAATCCTTCCATTCCTCTTTGCACATAGAGCTGGTACCAGTTGTAAAACGTACTCTTATTGATGCCTAATTGTTGCAAGGTTCTGTTCACGCTGAGGTCTGAACGTTCTACCAATCGGATAATTTCCATTTTTTCTGAGGCTGTCAGTCGCATATGCTTACGATACTTTTCATTTACTCCAGCATGTTCAAGCTTTTTTTTGCGATATCATATCGAAGCATCAGATCAGCTACCATTTCTTTGAGCCGCTGATTCTCTTTACGCAACTCCGTTACTTCATCACTGGTAGCCTGGCGTTCCGTATCCCCGTTCAATCTTTTCTTGCCCGCTTCCATGAACTCCTTGTTCCACTTATAAAACAAGGAATGCGTAAGGCTATACTTCCGGCATATGGCTGAGGTGGACATTTCTCCTCGCATAGCTTCCATTACAATGAGAATTTTTTGTTCTGAGGTAAATAAACGCCTTGTCTTGCGGCGTACTTCTTTAACGAAGTTTTCGGTGGATTGTTTTTGACCTGTTTCCATAACAATAGTTTTTAAAATGAACAATGGAAACTGTCTCTAAAGTTATCTTATTTTCAGTCCAGATTCTGCTGACGATTTACACACATATGCAAGCCCGGTATAACAAGCAAAAAGAAAAATGTCTTTCTTTCTTTCCAGATCGGGATCGCTCATTTTCAAAGAAGTTAATATATCTATTTCGTCTTGTGTCAGGAATTCCGCGACTACAGGTTTAGCCTTTAATCGTAGCTCACTGAAAGGATCACCTTTTATCACGTCAGATTTAATAGCCGGCGATAAAATGCTTTTGATTATACTTAAATATTTCATGGAGGTATTGTTGCCAATATTCTTATCCTTTCGCAGGAAATAAAAAAACTTTTCTAAAAAAGTGGAATTGATTTTATTCAGTGTGTAATTCTTTTCATTGTACTCCTTAACAAGAAACTCCTGCATATATTGGAGGCTTCTTCTGTATTTATAATAGGAGCCGAGTGTGAGATCAACCTCAACTCTCTTGCGAATCTTTTTAATCCCGTCCTGCAAACAATCAATCAGTAACTCAGGGTTTGTTTCTCTACCCTTTATGCGATCAATCAACTGGTCCAGCGTGAAAGGCTCCCTTGCAAAGCGAAAAGAATCAAAAACGTCTATGGCCTTTCGCAAAATGAGTTCAAGGTTTTTATTTTTTGTTTTAGCCTCGCTGGCGGTTTTAAAAACTCTGTTGGTGCTTTTATCCCAATCCTCCTTCAAACAATAAAGCCCGGTAAACAAATCACTTCGCTGACTGCGAAATCTGATCCTTAAAATAATTGGATTTTTACCATCGCTATTCTTGTAAGTAGCCCGCAAAATGAACGTAAAACGGATGTCTAATAACTCCGGCATAGCTGTAAATTTTAAATGTTGTAAAATTCACAGGCCGGTGTAAATTTTCAAAGTGCTAAATCGGGCAAATCGCTGCAGAATCTCCTGAGGGAGAGACATTATAAAATGTCTCCGAAATGTCTCCAAAAGTTTGCAACATTCTGCAGAATATTGCAACAGCCCGAAATTAAAAAAGCCTGAGCAGTAACGATTTGCAGGCTTTTGCATTTATTTGCATTTGAGCTTAGCGGACCGGACGGGACTTTCTTTATTCAACTTACTTATTGACTCCCAATCTCCTGCACTATAAATTTCAGTCTGTTGAAACATTGTCGAAACAATATTATCAAGGGTGCATTCAAATATGCCACATTAAATGTACCTTTTTAATAATCAATTGAGAAGTAATGCCTAACAGCATACTATATTTCCCATACATTAATCTCCCCAAAACAGATTGGACTATAAGAACTCTTCTCTATTATGATTCTGTTAGTTCAATTGTGCCAATTGACTATTTCTATGATCCCGAGGGGAATTATGAACCTTTTATGTTAGAATTAGTAAAAAGGGAACTGGTCGTACCTCTAGATCCACTGGGAATTTTAGATCATCCTTTGACTCAGCCATTCTTGAATTTCGTACAATCAAAAGGGTATCGAATTGATGCAAAGAGGAGAGGGTTTCAATTAGGGGGTTCTTCGATTATTAATCGACAAAAATTTGATCAACCTGCAAGGATAAATAGCTTAAAATTTGATGAGGGACTGTTATCTGGTCTGTCTGAACTTGGGATAGCAAGAAGAAAGGAGGGGAATTGGTTTGAAGTTGAAAAAACTACTGCTAACTATTTAATGACATATTTGGCGTCAATACTTGGAGCAAAACTTGAATTAACACCCACAACAGATAAACTTATTAACTTAGATTTCTTAGGAGAATCTAAGAGAACGAATAGCCTTGCTGCATCCAAAAGACGAAGAATATTACGTGACTTGATACCCTATCCAAATGAAATCAATCTTGATAAGCTACAAAATTTTAAACAGAAAAACTTGAATGCCCTCAATAGGTTCAGAAATGTCATTGAACAAGTTGCTCTTGATCCTAAATATGAGAATGAAAAACTCTTTGTTGAAAAAATTACTGAATTAAAATTGCAAAAAGAAGAAATTTCGAGGCAGATGAGCAAAAGCAATTTAGGAGGAATTTTTTTTGGAACAGCTTGCGGCATTTTTGGAGCTTTTCAAGGGCTGGCACAATTAGAGACAGTAGGAGCAATTGTTGGCGGATTACCTGGCTTCACCAGTGCAGTTTATTCGGCATTAAAAATCGAAAAGCCAGAGGGCATATTTGATCAGACAGGCATGAAATATTTAGCTCTAGTTGAAAAAAGGATTATGACATAGGGGTATATGGCGTGTACAAATCTTTAGCCCTTTACGACTAATAGCATGAGTGCCAATTTAATGAAAGAGCTTCATAAGGTTATTCGTTGGGCTAATTTTTTTTGCAATGGCAACAACGGTAAACGCATCATTCAAGGCGTTTAACGCTGACTTCGTAAACCTTATTACAAAACAAAACCAAGGAATAACGATAATGATCTGGAAAGAAAAAGTTTTACAAATTATTCAGAAATCAAAAGATAAAGTTGTCGAAATCGATTATGAAAAGAAAACAATCATCTATAAAAAAATTCACAATCCAAGAGGGATAAAGGTAATCGCTGGTGATGAGGAACTAGTTCGCGCATATTTGATTAATCACTTAGTTAACGAGTTAGATTATAATCCCGATTTGATTGAAATTGAAAAAGAATATAATGCAGGTCGACCCATAGTAAACAAACCGCGAATTGATATTCTTGTTAAGGATAATAAAGGAGAAGTTTTCTTTTTTATTGAAGTTAAAGCTCCTGACAAATGGGAGGCAGATAAACAATTCATCAAGGGACAATTATTTGAACTTTCAAAACTTCAACCAGATACAAAATACCTTGTTCATTATACAACTGACTTTAAAGGCAATGAAATAAGGGACCAAGCAATAATTATAAACAGGGCAAAGTTTACAGAATTTGAGCAGTGGGATGAGGAAGGTAGACCATCAATTTCAAACGAGCTTTCCGCCGGATATGGCAAGCCCAGGAAACCAGTTTATAAAAAAGGAGATAAGAAGCATGACCTTCGAATTAACTTTACTCATAAGGAAATAATCAGCCTAAGCAATAATTTACATAACGTTTTGTGGGGAGGAGGAGGTACCACAGACACGGAAGTATTTAATTCTTTAGTGAACATCATACTTTCAAAAATTCAAGACGAAGACGAAAAGAGGAAAGGGCAAGAATATGACTTTCAAGTAAAAGGCTTTGAGGATAGCAAAGGTGATACTGAAATAGAAAAGCCTGAAAAAGTCTTTGAAAGAATAAATGAGCTCTATCGGAGAGCATTAGAAAAGAAATTGAACATTACAGACCCCAATAAATTAGCTAAAACTTTCGTGATAAATGAAGAAAAGTTTCCATTATCGAAACTCATCTATACGGTTCAACAACTTGAAGATATTTCTTTGATTAATGGAAGGAGTCAGGTTGATGGGACTGATATATTAGGTGATTTCTTTGAACGGATAACAAGGGATGGTTTTAAGCAAACTAAAGGTCAATTTTTCACGCCTGTTAACATTGTTAGATTCATAATATATGCATTCCAATTAGACAACCTAGCTCTCGATCATTTAAACGAAAAGCAGGACTTGCCCTATGTAATTGACCCAGCTTGTGGTAGCGGTACTTTTCTAATTGAAGTAATGAAAACAATTACTAAAGAACTAAAGCATAAGAGAAATGACGAAGTTGCTTCCAGTAGTGAAGTACAGAGGTGGTTTCAAATTTATTTTCCGCTTATTCATGAAAACAATTGGGCAAGAACTTTCCTCTATGGGATAGATAGCAACTTTGATCTAGGCACTGCAGCCAAAGTGAATATGATATTGCACGGAGACGGTTCTGCAAACTTATTTGTCCAAGATGGCTTGTTGCCATTTAATATGTATCATAAAACCTCTGGGGGTACTAATATTTTGTCGTTACAGGAGACAGAGGAAACATATGGTGGCAAAAATGTTAATGGCCGATTTGATATTATTATCAGCAATCCACCTTTCAGTGTTGAATTAGATACTGTAACAAAGCAGAAAGTGGAACGAACATTTATTTTTCATAAAAAAAAGAATTCCGAAAATTTATTTATTGAAAGATATTATCAACTTCTTAAGGAAAATGGAAGACTAGGTGTTGTGTTACCCGAGAATGTTTTTGATACCACAGAAAATAAATACATAAGATTATTTCTTTTTAGATATTTCAAAATCAAAGCTGTTGTTAGCTTACCACAATTGACATTTGAACCATTTACTTCTACTAAAACAAGTTTGTTGTTTGCTCAAAAGAAGACAGCATCTGAAATTGTTCTATGGAATTCAACCTGGGAAAAGCATAGTAAGGCGTGGAATAAACTAAATACAAGGATTAACAACTACATATCAGTTTATTTAAATGGTGAAAAGAAGAAAAAATATCCCTCCATTAAGAATGATAACGATGATGACGCATTAAGAAATATTCATTACTTCTTAAAGGATTATTTGGAACCAAAGGATAAAACGCTTCCCGTTAAAGAACTCCTCTTAAAGTATAAGGACGAATTAGTAGAGGTAGGCAGTACTGATAACGATCTTGTTAGTTTATTTGGAATCTGTAATGCTTGGTGGGTGTTTGGTGAAGTTAGTAAGGAACTGGAATACTCTATATTCATGGCTGAAGCCGAAAATGTAGGTTATAAAAGGGGTAAGGGAAGGATAAAACCAATGCCGAATGATTTATTCGATATTGAATATTCACCGCTGCATTTGGATTCAAATAAGGTTCATGAGCACTTCAAAGATATTGAAGTTGCATTGAAGGCTTTGATTGATGACCAAGAAAAAACGGTTGCAACCAAAAAGAAGAGGCAAGAAAAGAATAATGAAAGTGGCAATAAAAATGAGAAAGTGGATAAAGATTTAGAAAAGCAGCAAGGGAAGTCTGAGAAATTACGGATAGATCACAAAAAGGCCACAGAAATTAGTCTTGCTGTTAAATCTTTTTTAGAAAAATTTTATGAGGATAACACATTGAAAAATGAATATTATGAAAGAGATAACCAAGAACTTACAAATATGTTCAGAATCGGTTTGTTAAGTCCCTGGAAGAGCGAAGATGTTTTACTTCGTAAAGTAAACAAAGAAAAAATACTTGACCACTTCAGGCAAATAGTAAAATGGGAATGAAGATCACTTCATACAATTTAAGTACATTATCAGCTGATCCATTTCTAAGAATGGACTTTGATTATTTGGAAATAACAAAGGAGCTCAATGTTACTCGTGAAATTCCACGATTAAAAAGATTTATAACAAAACTTCATACAGGGCAACCCATAACAAAGGAAGATTACTTTTTGGATGGTAAGAATGGTTTCATCCATGTAGTGGTTCGGAATATTAAGGAAGGTGAACTCGATTTGTCAGAGCCCATTTATATTACTGAAGATAAGGGTGAAGAATTAAAAGACTTTTCTTTAAGGAAGAATGATATTGTAATAGCAATTTCTGCAAGCTGCGGTTCATCGTTTATTTATGACGAGGTTATTCAAGATATTCAACTTACTCTATCACATTATCTGGCAAAACTCAATGTTGACGACAAGAGAATTAATCCCCACCTTTTAATTAATTATCTGAACTCTGCTGTAATGCAGAAATATTTTCGGAGCGCAGAGACAGGTAAGACACAAAAAAACCTTTCAAAAAATTATATTAGAGAACTGCCTTTGCTGATACCTGAAGACACCACAAAGCAAGATGCGATTGTGGTT
>Ga0207106_1021_pt2 | contig 33966 bp, 26 predicted proteins | sample Alteio_BWMinHeat_78_FD_153535 | JGI IMG/M metagenome (GOLD analysis project Ga0207106, IMG submission 153535) | Enriched cells from forest soil in Barre Woods Harvard Forest LTER site, Petersham, Massachusetts, United States -... | ecosystem: Environmental > Terrestrial > Soil > Temperate forest >...
CTATAATTTCAAAGTGAACGGTACCAGTGTACAGAGTGGAATATCGAATATCTATACAAGCACAACACTTGCTAATAACGATGCGGTAACTTGTGTAATCACAGTGGCTGGCGGAACTTGCCTGAGCACTAACACAGCTACATCGAATACGATCACAATGTCAGTGAATGTGGCAGTAACACCATCAGTAAGCATAGCGATCACTTCAGGAGTCAATCCAACCTGTTCGGGCAGCAGTGTCACATTTACTGCAACACCGACCAATGGCGGTACTCCTTCCTATCAATGGAAGAAAGGCACAACAGTGGTTGGAACTAACAGTCCGACTTATACAGATGCCGGAACAACAGGAGGAAGCATTACTTGTATAATGACAAGCAGCCTCACCTGTGTTACGTCATCAACTGCAACCAGCAATGCGATTGCATTGAGTGTAACGAGCACGCTGACACCATCAGTAAGCATAGCGATCACTTCGGGAGTCAACCCAACCTGTTCGGGCAGCAATGTCACATTTACAGCAACACCGACCAATGGAGGTACTCCTTCTTATCAATGGAAGAAAGGCACAACAGTGGTTGGAACTAACAGTCCGATTTATACAGATGCCGGAACAACAGGAGGAAGCATTACTTGTGTAATGACAAGCAGCCTCACCTGTGTTACTTCATCAACTGCAACCAGCAATGCGATTGCACTGAGTGTAACGAGCACGCTGACACCGACAGTAAGCATAGCGATCACTTCTGGAGTCAATCCAACCTGTTCGGGCAGCAGTGTCACATTTACTGCAACACCGGCCAATGGAGGTACTCCTTCCTATCAATGGAAGAAAGGCACAACGGTTGTTGGAACTAACAGCCCAACGTATACAGATGCAGGGACCACAGCAGGAAGCATTACTTGTGTAATGACAAGCAGCCTCACCTGTGTTACGTCATCGACTGCAACCAGCAATGCGATTGCACTGAGTGTAACAAGCACGCTGACACCATCAGTAAGCATAGCGATCACTTCAGGAGTAAATCCAACCTGTTCGGGCAGCAGCGTCACATTTACTGCAACACCGGCCAATGGAGGTACTGCTTCCTATCAATGGAAGAAAGGCACAACAGTGGTTGGAACTAACAGTGCGACTTACACAGATGCCGGAACAACAGCAGGAAGCATTACTTGTGTAATGACAAGCAGCCTCACCTGTGTTACGTCATCAACTGCAACCAGCAATGCGATTGCACTGAGTGTAACAAGCACGCTGACACCATCAGTAAGCATAGCGATCACTTCAGGAGTCAATCCAACCTGTTCGGGCAGCAGTGTCACATTTACTGCAACACCGACCAATGGAGGTACTCCTTCTTATCAATGGAAGAAAGGCACAACAGTGGTTGGAACTAACAGTTCGACTTATACAGATGCAGGAACCACAGCAGGAAGCATTACTTGTGTAATGACAAGCAGCCTCACCTGTGTTACGTCATCAACTGCAACCAGCAATGCGATTGCACTGAGTGTAACAAGCACGCTGACACCATCAGTAAGCATAGCGATCACTTCAGGAGTCAATCCAACCTGTTCTGGCAGCAGTGTCACATTTACTGCAACACCGACCAATGGAGGTACTCCTTCTTATCAATGGAAGAAAGGCACAACAGTGGTTGGAACTAACAGTTCGACTTATACAGATGCAGGAACCACAGCAGGAAGCATTACTTGTGTAATGACAAGCAGCCTCACCTGTGTTACGTCATCAACTGCAACCAGCAATGCGATTGCACTGAGTGTAACAAGCACGCTGACACCATCAGTAAGCATAGCGATCACTTCAGGAGTCAATCCAACCTGTTCTGGCAGCAGTGTCACATTTACTGCAACACCGACCAATGGAGGTACTCCTTCCTATCAATGGAAGAAAGGCACAACGGTTGTTGGAACTAACAGTCCAACTTATACAGATGCAGGAACAACAGCAGGAAGCATTACTTGTGTAATGACAAGCAGCCTCACCTGTGTTACGTCATCAACTGCAAACAGCAATGCGATTGCATTGAGTGTAACAACACCACTGACACCGTCAGTAAGCATAGCGATCACTTCGGGAGTCAATCCAACCTGTTCGGGCAGCAGTGTCACATTTACTGCATCACCGGCCAATGGAGGTACTGCTTCCTATCAATGGAAGAAAGGCACAACAGTGGTTGGAACTAACAGTCCAACTTATACAGATGCAGGAACAACAGCCGGAAGCATTACTTGTATAATGACAAGTAGCCACACCTGTGTGACTTCATCAACTGCAACCAGCAATGCGATTGCATTGAGTGTAACAAGCAAGCTGACACCATCAGTAAGCATAGCGATCACTTCAGGAGTCAATCCAACCTGTTCGGGCAGCAGTGTCACATTTACTGCAACACCGACCAATGGAGGTGCTGCTTCTTATCAATGGAAGAAAGGCACAACGGTTGTTGGAACTAACAGTGCGACTTATACAGATGCAGGAACAACAGCCGGAAGCATTACTTGTGTAATGACAAGCAGCCACACCTGTGTTACTTCATCAACTGCAACCAGCAATGCGATCGCACTGAGTGTAACAACGCCACTGACACCATCAGTAAGCATAGCGATCACTTCAGGAGTCAATCCAACCTGTTCGGGCAGCAGTGTCACATTTACTGCAACACCGACCAATGGAGGTGCTGCTTCATATCAATGGAAGAAAGGCACAACAGTGGTTGGAACTAACAGTGCAACTTATACAGATGCCGGAACAACAGCCGGAAGCATTACTTGTGTAATGACAAGCAGCCACACCTGTGTGACTTCATCAACTGCAACCAGTAATGTGATCGCACTGAGTGTAACAACACCGCTGACACCATCAGTAAGCATAGCGATCACTTCGGGAGCAAATCCAACCTGTTCGGGCAGCAGTGTCACATTTACTGCATCTCCGACCAACGGAGGTAGTGCTTCATATCAATGGAAGAAAGGCACAACGGTTGTTGGAACTAACAGTGCGACTTATACAGATGCAGGAACAACAGCCGGTAGCATTACTTGCGTAATGACAAGCAGCCACACCTGTGTGACTTCATCAACTGCAACCAGCAATGCGATTGCATTGAGTGTGACAAGCAAGCTGACACCATCAGTAAGCATAGCGATCACTTCGGGAGCAAATCCAACCTGTTCGGGCAGCAGTGTCACATTTACTGCAACACCGACCAACGGAGGTGCTGCTTCATATCAATGGAAGAAAGGCACAACATTGGTTGGAACTAACAGTCCAACTTATACAGATGCCGGAACAACAGCCGGAAGCATTACTTGTGTAATGACAAGCAGCCACACCTGTGTTACGTCATCAACTGCGACTTCCAACGCTATCGCATTGTCCGTAAGTTCGCTGCCGGCAGCACCAACAGTAACTACTACTCAACCTACCTGTTCAGTTCCGACCGGAACAATCAGGGTAACAGCTCCGCTTGGTGGATTTACCTACAGTGTAAATGGAACAACATACCAGTCAAGCCCGACATTCGGCGGACTTGCACCGAACACTTATACTGTAACGGTGAAGAACAGCAGCGGATGTGTGTCAACAGGTACATCAGCAACTCTCAATGCAGCTACAGTACCAACAGCACCGGTCGTAGGAAACATCACACAACCTACTTGTCAAACCCCGACGGGATCTGTAGCACTCAGTGGATTACCATTAAGCGGTACATGGACATTAACACAGGCACCTGGTAACGTTACTACGACCGGAACAGGAACCAATACAACGATCAGCGGTTTAGCGCCGGGTAGTTATACATTCAGGGTGACCAATGCAGCAGGATGTCAGTCATCGGCTTCATCGGCAGTGGTAATCACTACAACTCCTGCAGCTCCTGCTGCATTTACTTTGACCGGAAGTATGATTTGTTCAAACTCGCCAGGTACAGGAACAGTACGACTGAGCAGTTCACAAAATGGAGTTAGTTATCAATTGAGGATCGGCAACATTAATGTTCAGTCAGTTAAATTCGGCAACGGTTCAGCTATAACCTGGACAGCACTCGCAGCAGGCAATGGATACTACGTTGTCGCTTCAAGAAGTGGTTGTACAAGCCAGACAAATACGACGAATGTTACATCGGTGGCTGCACCTTCGGCAACTATCGTTTACACGGGCAGCCCATATTGCAAATTCACTTCTGGAATGGCTACAGTTACCCGAACCGGTCAGGTAGGAGGCAAGTACACAGCCAGCCCTGGAGGTCTTAGTTTGAATAGTACAACAGGAACAATTAACCTGTTATTCAGCCAGGCAGGTACCTACACGGTAACCTATACCTTCAACAATGAAAGTTGTACAAATACAACTACTACCGTGGTAAGGCTCAACAATTGCTTTGCAGACGTCACCAACGGTAATGGACCTGTGATCAATCCAAAAATTGGCACCCCGATAGGCCCGGAGATGACGATCAACGTACGGCCGGTTCCAACAGAAACCTTCTTTACATTAACAGTAAAATCATCATCACAGCAAACTGTAGAAATAAATGTGTACGATGTTACCGGAAGAAAAATACAGCAACTTAGAGGCAGTGCACTTGACAGCTATCATTTCGGAGACATGTATGTTCCGGGAGCCTACTTTGTTGAAGTACTTCAGGGTTCTCAACGCGTAACTCAAAAGATCCTTAAGCAATAAAAATTGCTTCTGAGGAAAACCAAGACCATTCGGCAACGAGTGGTCTTTTTTTTGTCAGATGTGCCACGGTTCATACAGTCTTTTTACTTATCAGGACATTGTAACCGTGGCACATCTTTCATTTCTTCGCCGACGAATCTCCTCCGAATTTGAAAAATGATTGTCTCGTCCTATAATAGCTATTTGTCTAATCCTGGAACTACCATAATGCGCGAATATGAATGGCAATTCAATCTTAGGATTGTCATGCCGCAGGCATCGATACGCAATGCGCGAATATGAATGACAATTCAATCTAGGGATTGTCATCTAGGGATTGTCATACCGCAGGGCATCCATACCCAATACGCGAATATGAATGACAATTCAATCTTAAGGATTGTCATGCCGCAGGCATCTATACGCAATGCGAAGTGAGCAAAGACCGAATGGCGTATAGACTCCTTCGGAGTGACAAATAGTAAACGGCTCATTCTTTTCTTCTACGAACACCATTATAGATGCACTGCATTTCTTAAAAACGAACGTTTCTTAAACTCAGAGGAGACTGTCGGGAAAGAATAGATGAAATGCTTAATTACAGAAGACGAAAATAGATTTGAAGCTTGGCCTCCCTCTCCTTTGGAGAGGGATTGAGGGTGAGGTCTTAAAACGAGGGGATGTTATAACCGTGGCACATCTTATTACGTTACTAAAACTGAATAATTACTTCCCCAACAAGTCTCCTCCGAATCGCGTGAGACATCTTCTTCTTCGACGCCATTGGACGTACCGCAATGCGCGAATAAGAATGACAATTCAATCTTAGGGATTGTCATGCCGCAGGCATCTATACGCAATACGCAAATACCTGCGTGGTTAAACTGCTCTTTGCGTTGGCCTCACCTATTTGCAAAATAATTACATAAAATTAAATATTTTTTATTGTATACAATAAATATTTAGTAATTTGGTTAAAATTATGAGGTATGAAAAAGAACACCATCGCAGACAATTCTTTGATGATCATTGCGCTTGCTGTAATAATAATGTCTCTCCTGGTGGGCACGCCCCTTGGAAATGATCGCCACACCGATTATAACTTAAGGCACCTTGATGAACGTGATGATTCGATTGTTAATCAGTATAGAACTATTAAAGACAGTATGGAAATGATCGAAGATTGCGAAGAAGCACAACTATCAAATCTTGGTAACTCCAATTTCATAGGGCCGGTTGGTGTCAGCAAAATACCGGCTTTCATAAGCTGTGGTCTCCCTCCGGAAACTGGCAATCAGGGAACCGTCAACGCTCATTACCTCGCGTTTTCGGGTTACAGCATATCCGGCACGTCTGCATTTTTTATAGATCGGAATAAATACATGATAAAATATGCAAAAGAAGATTATAAAAGCGATAGTGAGCAGCACAGTCATTATGAAACAAAAGAAATCCCTGTAAGATATATAAAGCCCGATCCAACTCTGTATTCCTCAGCATATGGTTTTGTCCTGGTTCCCATAACAAAACAAGCGTACTCAACACTCAGGATCATACTGATCGTCGTTGGCATTGCGCTGGCCTTGCTGGGCCTGTACTATGCTATTATACGGCCATTGCAAACAATTGTAAACATCAGTAAAGGGCGCGTGTTTGGTTATCAGAATACAAGAAATCTCCGTGTAGCAGGACGGCTCTTTATAGCCTTTGCAATTATTCCTGTTTTATTGCAGCTGATCTTTTACAATATGATCTCAAAACAAATACCTCCGGAGATCAGCCTTGCATTTCCACGAGTCCTTGTGGAGAACAGGGTATCTTTCATCGTGGCATTCATTATGCTCGTGCTTGCAAAAGCATTTGAGAAGGGACATAAAATACAAAAAGAAAACAGTTCTATAATATAATATGCCCATATTGGTAAACCTTGATGTGATGCTTGCAAAAAGAAAAATGTCACTGAGCGAATTAAGTGAAGCGACTGGCATCACCATAGCTAACCTTAGCCGTCTAAAAAACGGCCGTTCAAAGGGTATAAGGTTCTCTTCGCTGCACAAAATATGTATTGCATTGGAGTGCATGCCGGGAGATATATTGGAGCAGGTTACTATGGAACAATATGTGAAGCTGATGGGCCGCTTACCGTTCGGTGATGATGAAGACGATGATGAATGAACTTCTACCTTTTCCTATCGATGTTACTAAAGAAAACCATATCATGATCGCTCGTTCTTAGCAGTCTTACTATGCCACTGTCAAGCAAAAAAATTCCGCTGAGGGTAGTCATTTATCCCAAAGATGTTGAAAACATCACCGGCCGCAGTGATCGTACTGCGCGGAGACTTTTACAAAATATTCGCAACGCACTCGGCAAGTCTTCATCGTCCTTTGTAACAGTGCAGGAGTTTTCAGACTTCTATGGTATCGCTGAAGAATTGATCTATGAATTTCTGAAAGATTGATATTGGCAACCTCACCTTCTTCGCCGATGAGTCCCGGTCCGGCAAGGAGATGTGCCACGGTTCAGACAGTCTTTTTATTTATCAGGACATTGTAACCGTGGCACATCTTTCATCTTCGCCGACGGGTCTCCTCCGAATTTGAAAGATGATTTGTGTAAGTAAATCAAGAGGGACTTCGTCGCAATAAAACGAAACCCCGCCTTTCAGCGGGGTCACATCCAATTAAAAATCCCCTCTCCACTTGTGAAGTGGGGCTGCTGAGGTCACTCAGCCTTCACTGCAGTCTGGCTCACAGCGCCTGCCACGGTCCCTGCAACAACCAGGTAACCGGCAATTTTTATAAGCAGTGCCGGTAACGCCACCGGTGAAGCAAGAATAGCTGCCCCGATTGCTCCAAGAGCTAGACCGATATTTCTCATTTTCTGAAAAAATTTCGGTGTCGGTTCCTGCATTCTTTTAATTATAGTATTCATTTCTGAATCATTGAATAGTTAAGAAATCTTTTGAAAATACCTCCCTCACTGCCCTCCTTCGAACGCGATGTCCGAAGTGAGGGACAGGGGAGGTTGACTCACGGTTCACGCTTTCCTCTGATCTCCAGGAACACCTTCTCTCCTTTTTCAAATACCGGGTATACAAAAGCAACCACTTTTTCTAAGGCTGCTCTCGCCTGGAGGCCTTTTCCATCCCCGGTTAAAAAAGAAACAGGAGCGATACACCCTTTGATCTCTTTAAGGGCGTCATTCGCAGCATGCAATAAAATAAAGCTCCTGTTAGGTACATTCGTTAATATAAAATGTTTACCAAATCTCGGGGTGTACCTTTTTCTCAATTCATAACTTCCTTCCGGGATACACGACACTTGGGATTTATTTTCTTTCCATGGTAGTTCAATAGTTGAACATATCTTTTCTCCGTTCAGGAGAAGGTCCCCGTTCGTGCCGTTTCGGTAATACGTCCTGATAAGCTCCAGTTTCATTTTTCAAAATGTTTGAGGTTTAAAGATCTTCCTGTCCTTTCTTTGATGATTGCTTCATCTGCTTACTCCCTCTCCACTTGTGGAGAGGGGCGGGGGTGAGGCTTAGTGGCCGCTCACTTTTACCAGGGCAAGTGAATTGAATGCACCATTTTTTAATGGGTACATTGTAGTATTCACTTGTTGATAAAACGCAATGCCAAGTGCAAGAAATAGCGGGTGAGCACTGTTAGCCGTCACGTTGTTCACAAGATCAATGATTGCTGTCGCTGCGGCATTCCACTCCAATTCATTGGTCGAATGGAATTGACTTTGATAGGCTTCATTTTCAAAATCAATTTCCACTCCTGCAGAAACGATTTTGAAATGCGTCGTGCCTGAAGGAGCAACGACCATTGAAACCGGAACAAACGAAGGGATATTTACCGATAAAGCTCCGCTCACTCTGTCAATCCTGGCAGTAAACGGCGCAAAGAGCGTGGTACCCAGTTTACTGTTTACATTGAACTCAAATCCTTCCAGCAACTCAGCCTCTCCATCGATTACATTCCGCATTCCTCTCGCATTCAATGCATCGGCTTGTATCACTCTCATCATTTCCTTGGTAAGTCTGGCAATTGATCTGCCATCGGCCGTGTTTTGAAGAAGTGATCGCAACGCTGCCCGAAGCACCTTGCCGGCGGTTCCGGCTCTGCCAAACTCGGCACCATTTTCTCTTGTTCTTTGAAAAGAGGGGTCATTGGCAATTCGGTCTGCATTTAAGCTTCCTTTTTCCCTTGCAAGAAAGCCATCCTTCGTTTTGTAAAACGTGATGTTTCCTATCGAACCCTTCATGGGAAAGATTCCTTTTTGTTGTGCCATCTTGTTTTATTTATTCATTAAAAAATAGATTGAAATGTTTCACGGCACATCTCATTTAAGCCGATCAAACTCCTGGGCCACATCCATCGGAGCTCTTCAACAGAAGCACCCGGGATTGATGTTTGCAATTGCAATACAAGATTAGCAGCCATAAAAAAGAGTGAGAAATCAAATGGCCGTTTGTGCCGGCTATGCCAGTTATGGTCAATGGATCCTTTTATGCCGTATATGGCTCTTTTGCCGGGTCAGATAATAAGAAGGAAATAGCATGCAAAGCCCACTCAAAAGCCACTTAAATTGCTCTGATAGAAACTTCAATTTTGGTATAACCAATCCCCACTCACAACTCACAACTCACAATTCACAATTCACAATTCACAACTCACAATTCACAATTCACAATTCTTCGCCGACGAGTCTCCTCCGAATTTGAAAAATGATTTTGCCTTAAGTAAATCAAGAGGGACTCGTCGCTATAGGTGCTTATCAATCTTTCTATCGGGAAAATCAGGACCGTTCCCCACTCACAACTCACAATTCACAACTCACAACTTCTATCTTCTTAAGTTTGCATCATGTCGCAGCCAGTTGAATTAACAAATGGATATGCAGTGATCGCGGAGTGGCTTTCATCAAAAGATCTTCATCCTTTCCATTTTCAAAAAGAAACATGGCAACATATCATTGATTGCAAAAGTGGGCTGGTAAATGCTCCTACGGGTTGCGGCAAAACTTTTTCTGTTTTTTTAGGGGCGTTGATTGGTTTTATCAATGATCATCCCGATAATTATAAAACAAAATCAAAAAATGGATTGCAGTTACTGTGGATCACTCCGCTTCGTGCACTGGCAAAAGACATTGGCCGTGCGATGAATCAAGTGATCGAAGAGATTGGGATCAATTGGAAGATTGGCATACGAAATGGAGATACCGAAATAAGCGAACGGCAAAAACAAACCAGGCAAATGCCCGAAGTATTGATCATCACTCCCGAAAGTTTGCATTTGCTGCTTGCACAAAAAAAATATCCTGAATTTTTTGAATCACTGAAGATCATTGCTGTTGATGAATGGCATGAACTGCTGGGAAGTAAAAGAGGAGTGCAGGTGGAGCTGGCAATAAGCAGGATCGTCAATTGTCAATTGTCAATTGCCAATTTTAAACCTATGCTCTGGGGCATTAGTGCAACCATTGGAAATCTTGAGCAGGCAAAGGATGTGCTGATGGCTCCCCTCTCCTTCAGGAGAGGGGTTGGGGGTGAGGTCATCGTGAGGGCAGAAATGCAAAAGAAAGTAGAGATCGAATCTATTTTTCCTGATGAGATCGAAAAATTTCCCTGGGCAGGGCATTTGGGAATAAAATTGATCGACAAGGTAATTCCCATCATCAATAACAGTAAGACCACACTCATCTTCACCAACACAAGAGGCATGAGTGAGATATGGTATCAAACTTTATTAAATCGTGCACCGGAATTAGCAGGTGCCATTGCATTGCATCATGGAAGTATCGAACATGAATTAAGGATATGGGTGGAAGAAGCACTGCATGCCGAAAAATTGAAAGCCGTTGTTTGTACGGCAAGCCTTGACCTGGGTGTTGATTTTCGCCCGGTAGAGACAGTTATACAAGTAGGTTCTCCAAAAGGTGTTGCCAGGTTTTTACAAAGAGCGGGAAGAAGTGGTCATACTCCCGGTGACGTGAGCAAGATATGGTTTCTGCCTACCCATTCATTGGAATTGGTTGAAGCAGCCGCTTTAAAAAATGCCGTGGAGGAAAATTTTATTGAAAGCCGCGAGCCCATGCTTTTATGTTTTGATGTCTTGATACAATATCTCTGCACACTCGCAATCTCAGAAGGATTTAAGCCAGGTGAAATTCTTGCAGAAATAAGATCGACTTTCTGTTTTCGTGATATAACTGATGATGAGTGGCAAAACATCCTGGTCCAAATTACTATTGGTGGTTCAGCGCTGCAACAATATGATGAATTCAGGAAAATAGAAATTGAAAATGGAGTATACAGAATAAAGAATCGAAGGATAGCGATGCGCCATCGTTTGCAGATCGGGACGATTGTAAGTGAAGCGATGATGAAAGTAAAATTTATAGGCGGTGGCTACATCGGCGTTATTGAAGAATGGTTTATATCAAGACTGGAACCAGGTGAAGTTTTTTCACTGGCTGGCCGCAGGCTTGAATTTGTGATGATAAAGGATATGACCGCGCTGGTAAGAAAATCGAATGCAAAAAAATCAATTGTACCAAGCTGGCAGGGGGGAAGAATGCCATTGAGCGCAAATTTGGGAAAGAAGCTGAGGGAAAGTTTGAATCTCGTGAGACGTGAATCGTCAGATGGGAGTGGTGAGTTGTCAATTGTGAATCCGAATTTTTCTCACGTCTCACGTCTCAGGTCTCACGAAAAGAATACTGAATTGAATGCTTTAAAGCCTCTTTTCGATCTTCAGAAAAAACTTTCTCATCTTCCAAAAGCAAATGAATTGCTGATTGAGCAAATAGAAACGGACGATGGATTTCATTTGTTTGTTTATCCGTTTGAAGGGCGGCTGGTTCACGAGGCCATGGCCGCTATTCTTGCTTACCGGATCAGTCGCATTATGCCAATTACTTTTTCCTTTGCCATGAATGATTATGGTTTTGAGTTATTGAGTGATAAACCCATCCCTGTAGATGATACAAATGTCTATGAGCTGTTTTCTACTGAAAATTTATTCCAGGATATTCAACGTAGCGTGAACGCCACCGAAATGGCGAAACGAAAATTCAGGGATATTGCAGTGATCGGCGGGTTGGTTTTCCAGGGATACCCGGGTGAACAAAAAAAAGCAAGACACCTGCAATCCTCTGCCTCACTTCTTTTCAATGTGTTTACCGAATATGAACCGGGCAATTTATTATTGAGGCAGGCTTATAGTGAAGTATTTGCCCAGCAGATGGAAGAAGCTCGCCTGCGTGATATGCTGCATCGGATTCAGCATTCGAAGATCATTATAACTTTTCCTGCGCAGCTTACTCCATTTTGTTTTCCCATCAAAGTGGACAGTATGCGTGAAGATCTTTCGTCAGAAAAACTGGAAGAGCGTGTTAGAAGGATGCAGTTGGACTTGGGGTAGAGACAAGGCATGCCTTGTCTGTACTAATTTACATGCCTTGTCTGTACTAATTTACATGCCTTGTCTGTGCTAATTAAGAAATAGGCAATGGGCAATAGGCGAAATAAGGAAAGATACTTAGCAATTGAATATCTTAGATTGAATTAAGCTACTCTGATTTAAATTTGCATGCTTATCGTTATATGCAGCATGCACTTTCACACATCATCAATGGACATCATTTCTGGCTAAGTTCGCAGCGTTGTATTTTCTGGGAAGAGGAAAATGCACTGATCGTTTGCGATATGCATGTTGGTAAAACGGGTCATTTTCGAAAATCGGGCATCCCTGTTTCACAACGTGTATATACCGAAGACCTTCAGCGGTTGCTTTCCTGCATTCTCTTTTTTAAAGTGAATAAGCTTATTGTCGTTGGTGATCTTTCGCACAGCCGGTCAAATAAAGAGCTTGAGCTTTTTAAAAGATGGAGACTTGACTTTCCTTCATTAAAAATTCATTTGATAAAAGGGAATCACGACATACTTAGTGAAAGCTGGTACAAAGAAGCCAGGATCACTATTCATCATGATAAATTTTGTATTGATGATTTTTGTTTTTGCCATGATGTTTGCCTGGCAGAACAAAAAAAAGGAAAGTATATTTTCAGCGGGCATATGCACCCCGGGGTAAAGATCAGGGGAATGGCCAAACAATCTCTGAGTTTTCCCTGTTTTTATTTTACAGATAATTATTGTGTGCTGCCTGCCTTTAGTAAGTTCACCGGCCTTGCATTGATCAAACCCAATAACGGTGAATCTGTTTTTGCGATTGTGGAGAATGATCTCATTAAACTCAGGTAATTATTTTTTTCGCAGCTGGTTATAGTCAAGAAAATAAATAAACTTTACTGTGAATTCATTTGCATGCTGCAGATCGAATGAATGGCTGAAATTTCTGAAGTAAGTTTTATTAGCGGCGGGATCTAAAAACTCATCAGGTCCCAGCCAGTTTTTATAATCAAAGATGATACGGCTTCCCAGTTTGAAATCCCAGTACAAAAGAGCATCGACATTGAAATAATTTACATTTTCATCCGCCCTGGTAAATGATGTGTTGAAATTATAATCTCCTGTATTGGTAACATGCGCGAACCTGTTGTACGGAACCTTACTCCAATAATGCCTTGCGCGGACGGTAAGATTGATACGCGGTGCAAAATTGTATGATGCAGAAACAATGTTTTCAATATTAATAAAGTTCACAAAGCCGATAACAGGCTCACCATTACTTTCTTTGCCTGCCAGTACAATATAGTTTTTCTCTGCTTCGTGAGTTATAGATGCTTCAATGGTGAACTTATTACTGAAGCGGTAACGTATTCCTCCTGTGCCCAGGTGATAATTTTTTTCACGCTCAACGAATTTTCCAATAAGAAAACTATAGTTGAAATACCAACGTTTTCTTTCATCCGTATTTCCCTGTAACTGTATGTAAGAATAAGCCGGTCTTTTTACAAATCGCCCCGGGGAGTTGAGTACATAATAATCATGCTGATCCTGCGGAAATGATCCAAGAGTTACTACAAACTCCCAAAAATTCTTTAAATGCCAGTCAGCCGATGCAAATATGTTCAGATAAGAAAATGCATTGGGTTCATATGATCTTGAGTATAAAAAATCAAGTTTATAAATTGAGTTAAGGAAAGTCTTACCGGATTTGAAATTAAAATAACCGGCCTCGCCCGAATACAAGATCTCATTTGCGAATGCCAGGTATCCTAAATCGTTTGGATCATATTTATCAGACTTCACAGAGTTTTGTAAAAAATATTGGAACATTCCGCTCACTTTTCCTGCACGCACCGTGGTATTAAATCCGTCATAAGAATTCGGACCGAAAATTTTGCTGTAGCGGCCATTTAGTTTTATGTTGTACCTGTTACTGTTATCATACAAATTGAAATCAAGGCCGGAAACATTGGCGTCCCGTTGTTCTTTTCCCTCACGAATTACATTTGTGTTGGTATAAGTTATATACGATCTGTCCTTCAGTGCCTGGTCAAGAACAAGTATATTATAGTTTGTAAGTGGCTCAGTTTGTATCTTAGTTTCAACGCCGGTTGTTCTGTCTCTTATTGTCGCATACATAGCAGCACCAACGGCATTGAATATTCCAATACCTAATTTATTTTTTGTCCTCCCGGAAAATTTTATCGCGTTATATAATTGGGTGACTGTAGGGTTTCTGATAGCTTCAAGGTTTGGATTTAATTTTGTCATTTGAAGAACTGAATCATAACCTTCAGGTGTTTCGCCCACCCGGCGCGAATAAAATAATCCTGATTTATTAAATATTTCCGTGCCTTCCGTAAAAAAAGGCCTATGCTCTTCAAATTTGACTTCAAAAGGTGAAAGATTATTTATCTCATCGTCTGAAATAACCTGGCCGAAATCAGGTATCAAAGTAGCATCAAGTGTAAAGCTTTCATTGATGCCGTATTTTACATCCATTCCACCATTCCGGAGCCATTCTGTTCGCTGGCCGCCGTTTTCCGGTGTTTTGCGGACTCCCCCGGTAACATAAGGGGAGAAACTCAGGCGAAGCGGAGGATGAATATTTTTAAGATTGTTATATTCGCCAAACTGGTTTACAAAGCCATTAATATTTGGATCAACAGGATTCCAGAATGAAGTTTCACTATTACGCCGTGTGAATCGTAAAAACTGTAAACCCCAGCTTTGTATATCTTTTTTTGCAAATCGGAGTGAGATATATGGTATCTTCATTTCAATGGTCCAGCCATCCGGTTTCATTTTTATCTGGCTTTCCCAAACGGCATCCCAGGTTTTATCTCCAAAGCTGGTGGCAGATCCAAGATTAGGACCCAGCCTGGCGTCAGTTTGTACATTCATGGATGTAACCAGGAACTGAAAACCATTTTGTTTATCATTATAAGTATCAAAAAATACGGAAAAATAATCTGCATCAGTTTGTTGCTCTTCATCCCTCGGGGTTTGTTGTTTATGGATCAAAAAAGGATCATCATATAAATAGGCTCCAATGTAAATAGCAGTATTATCATAAAGTATTTTGACAACAGTTCTTACAGTAGAGGGAGAACCGTTGTTGGGGAAGTTCTGTATAAAATCGGTTGCGGCGGGAGCTTTTTTCCATACCTCATCGTCTAACTCTCCATCCATTTTGGGAGCCTGTTCAATTTTAACGGCTTCCAATGATTTGTTTTGCGAGAGGGCGAGAGCACAAATAAATAATAAGGGTATGAAGATTAGGTGTTTCAGCAGAGTTTATTTAGGTAGCAGCAAATATATATGGTAATTATATATTGACAAACTGCTGGAAATAACGCTGCTTACAACACAGTTTTACCCGTTAATTCATTCTTTTTTTTAATAAAGATACCTGTTGATGGAGTGAGCTAACTACATCGGCAAGATGGTCAACATCCCAGCGTTGCTGCTGGGTGGCTTTTGCAATGATGTATTGTGCCTGCCAAACTTCCAATATGTCCTCCCCGTTAACGGTGTAGGGTTTATAGGCGGGGTTATCACTCACAAGAGTAAATTTATTTTTAGTGCGGTTCCCTTTCAATACTCTTTTATAAACAATGCCTTCATTTCTTGATACCACGATGTAGGTGAGATTATTTTTTACATCATCAACATTATCCAGTTTTTCGCAAACTATCACAGAGCCGCTGGGTGTGGGCATCATGGAATCACCAACTATTTCGAAAGCCCTGTAATTGCCTCCGGAAAGCATGGGCAATGTAAAAGTGTTTAGCTCATCAACAAATTCAGGATCGGCATAACCTGCCAGGTAGCCTGCTGCTGCTTTAACAGGAACAAAAGCAATGTCGGGTCTTCCGCCTGCCAGTTTTATGGCGCGGCGTTTGGCGATATAATTTCCTTTATTATCGCTTAAATCTTTCCTCAATATTTCATCCAGGGTGAGTTTGAAAATATCGCAGGCTACTTCCAGCACATCGATTCTCGGTTCTGCTCTTTCTTCTTCATAAGCGCCCAACAGGGACCTTTTAATGCGCAGTTTCTGTGCAAATTCTTCCTGTGTCCATCCGCGAAGTTTACGCAGGTATTTAAGGTTTTGATTTGCCATTGCCATAGTAAGCTAATTTATTTAGTTGCAAAATACTAAATTTTACTAAGACTAATTTATTTTTTCTAAAACCCTTCTTAGATTTTTTCGTATATCCTCACATAACAAGATAGAATTTATGGCAAACAAAGAGTTTTTTTATTCATGCTGACGCCCACAAGTGATCCGGCATTACGAGTATGCTGATGCGGCAGAAATTAAAAATGCTTTTAGCAATTAATTCCTTAATATAATTATCATTCAAAATTTAAAATCATGGAAACTTTAGTTAAAAACTCTGCAAGCGTTGCAGCTATTTATGAAGCATTTGGAAGAGGAGACGTCCCTTTCATCATTGAACAACTCGATAAAAATGTTTTATGGGAAGTAATGGGTGTTAAACCAAATGCTATTGCGGGCACCTATAGTGGCGCTGCAAATGTCCCTGCATTTTTTTCCGCATTGGCAAACAATTACCTGCTGGAAAATTTCCAGGTAGAATATATCCTTGATGCAGATGATAATACTGTCATTGCAAAAGGCTATCATGAAGGAAGTGGACGTGCTTCAGGTAAACCCTTAAAAACACACTGGGCTATGGAATGGAAATTTAATGAAGATGGCAAAGTAATTGAGTACAGAAATATGTACGATACCCAGGCTTACGCAAATGCTTTGTAAATTTTTTTGAAGATAAGAGCAATAAAAAAAGAACGGGCTGATGGCCCGTTTTTAGTTTTTTAATCTTGACACATCCAAAAATTATTATCACTTTTGCCGACGTTCATTATGGTAAAAGAAAAAAAGCATGTCCGCCGTGGCGGGAAATCCTTATCTGTACAAAGCAGGCAAAAAACTTCAAAGAAAACAAGCGCCGCAGCCAGGGAAAAACCAATCATCCTCATAACAAATGATGATGGTATTACGGCTCCGGGTCTTCATAACCTGGTTGAAGCGGTAAAAGACATGGGGAAAGTTGTAGTGGTAGCGCCTGATAAACCTCAATCAGGCATGGGGCATGCGATAACGATCGGTACACCACTGCGCCTTCATAAAGTAAGTGCGTTTGAAGAAATTGAAGCCTGGCAATGTTCGGGTACTCCTGTTGATTGTGTAAAACTTGCCGTGGATAAAATATTACATCGCAAACCTGATCTTTGTTTGAGTGGTATTAATCACGGAGCCAATCACAGCATCAATGTTATTTACTCAGGAACCATGTCTGCAGCGGTAGAAGCCGCTATCGAAAGCATTCCTTCCGTAGGTTTTTCTTTACTTGATTATAATATCGAAGCGGATTTTAGCGGGTCCAGGAAATACGTGAGGATAATTGTTGAAAAATTATTGGAAAAGAAACAGGACAAGCACATGGTGTTGAATGTAAATATTCCTGCCTTGCCTGCAGAGCTGATCCGGGGAATTAAAGTTTGCCGGCAGGCCTATGCTAAATATGAAGAAGATTTTATTGAACGCAATGATCCCAATGGCAGAAGATATTATTGGCTAACGGGCGAGTTTGTTAACTTCGACAAGGGAAAGGATACTGATGTTTGGGCACTCGACAATCAATACGTTAGTATCGTGCCTGTGCAATTTGACCTGACGAATTACGTTTTGAAAACCAAACTTGAAAAACTGTGGCCTTAATGATGCTTAAAAAGGACAATCTAAAATTTGGACTGATACTAGGCTTATTGGGTCCGCTGGTAGGTCTTGCAGTTGTGTATCTTGTCAGCTACAGGTCATTTACATTCGGAGAGTTTTTTAATTTTTTTATCACCGATAATAAAAGGATCACTTCTATTGGTGCTCTTTCATTGCTTGCAAACGCAGTACTCTTCACGCTTTACATCAATACTCACAGGGACAATACCGCCAAAGGAATTTTTCTGACCACTGTTATTTACGGTATCGGCATTCTTGTATTGAAGATCCTGAATTAATTTCTGCGTTATTAATAATTATTAATTATTTCTTCCACTGTAACCTCTTTCTAAAATACCGCGTCAAATCAGCCAGAATACAGAACCATTTTATAATATTTGTTACAAAATCATCCAAATATGAGACAAATTTTTATTGTGGCAGTATCTTCGCTGCTGCTATTCTCTTCCTGTCGTGAGATCTTTGCCAGGCGGATACGTGGCAATGGAAATATAATCACTCAAACCCGTTCTGCGGGACAATTCAACAGTATTGATGTCAGCGGAAGTATTGATGTATACGTGAAGCAGGACTCAACCACATCTATAAAAGTAGAAGCAGATGAAAACCTGCAGCAATATATTGAAACGATTGATGATGGCGGTGTGCTTCGCATCAGAACAGAACAGGGATTCAATCTCAATTCAAGCAGGCAGATAAAAGTTTATGTTTCCTCAGCCACGTTTGCAAAATTTGAAGCGTCTGGAGCTTGCAACATTTTTAGTGAAGGAAACGTAAAAAGTTCTTCGGATATCGGTGTTGATCTGAGTGGAAGCTGCGATGCCACTCTCGATATTACCTCGCCGAAAATTCGGGCAGATCTTTCAGGAGCATGTACAGTAAAATTAAAAGGACAAACAAAGGATTTCAAAATACAGGGCTCAGGCAGTACAAGTCTTAAATGCTTTGATCTTTTAGCAGAAAACGTAGACCTGGATATTTCAGGTGCCGGTGATGCAGAAGTGTATGCCAGTGTGAAGTTGACCGGTGATATTAGCGGTTCGGCAGACGTACACTACAAAGGCGCCGCTCAAACTGATATTCATACAAGTGGAGCTTCTTCGGTAAAGAAAGCGGATTAAGAGATGATAACTGATAGATGATAATTTAAAGTTTCACTCAGATTAGAAATTATCATCTATCATCTTCAAAACTATCATCTGAAAAAGCGGCTTAACAATTTTTAGCATTTTTCAAAGACTTTTTCTCCCGAACTTGGCGTTACTGACCTGAAAAGCTATTGTGATGAATGTCGCCGCCCGTCCTTATTCCCTCTTCGCCAACGTACTTGTTGGCATTTTAAGTTTTATCCTTGCATTTCCATTGTTCATTTTAGTTTATTACCGCTTACCCGATCTTGAATGGCCTTATCACACCGATAAGATCATAGTCTTTTTTATTATTTCTGCTCTGCTTTTATTAATGGTCCGTTCATTCAAATTCGTAATCATTACTGCTGTTGCCGCCTTAGTAGGCTGGCTATGGTATGGTACTGTCACAGGTCAATATGGATTTGAAGAACTTTATCGCGATGGGAAAAATGTTTTATCAGGATTAAAAAATGAACCGGCAAGTAAGGACCTTGTTTTTACAGGCACACGTTCCTTAGGTACTGATAGAGAGATTGCAAATGCCATTGATTATAGAAATCCTGTTGTAAGAGATTTTGCAGTAGAAGCAACAAACGAATATTTTAAAAATGAACAGGAAGGAACAAAACTCAAATACCGCATTTTGATACAATGCCTTGCCGTATTCAAAAAAATAAATGGGAACTGGAATTATGTAAGTGATCCGAAAGATGAAGAATATATTGCCAAAGCAAGTGAATCGGTAAAGCTACTGGCGGGTGATTGCGATGATCATTCAATCCTGATGGCCGCCGGCATAAAAGCAATTGGAGGCACACCGAGACTGGTTTATACTGATGGACATATTTATCCCGAACTTTTGATCGGAAACAAAAAAGATCTTCAACATATCAGCAAACTGATCCATGAGCAACTTTTTCCTGATGAAAGTAATGAGCGAACCATTCACTATCACCAGGATGAGAAAGGAAATATATGGATCAATCTTGACTACACCGCCAGTTATCCTGGTGGAAAATTTATGGGGACTGATGTGATCGAATGTATTTATCCATAGAAAAGAACCACGATTTTTAGGATTAAAACAGGATTAATAGGAAATAAAAGTTTATTTCCTTTTCTAACTGAAACAAACGATGAACGTTCACATAGCCGGCTTATCCATTTCCTTAAAATCCTTTAAATCATGGAAATCGTGGTTCTATCGTGGTCCTTTGTTCTATAAATTCACATACGTCACTTTTATCCAGATATCCCTGTTTCTTCCTTTATCATCCGTACATGAAATCTTTACCGGCCCTTCATCAGGAATAAAAAATTGCTTCTCACCTGCATTGCCGGATTTATAAAATTTATTGTTTACATACCAGTACACTTTATTTACATCACCTGCTGTTTTACAAACTAACTGAATAGGTTCTTTATCTTTTTTACTTATCAAATATTCTGTATTATTTACGGGAGAAGTAATAACCGGCAACCCTTCCCTGAATATTTTTTCACAATCCGGGTTATGAGGAGGTATTTTTTCATAGGCTATTTTATTTTCTTCCATCCACGCCTGCATTTCGGGATCGATGATCTTATACCATTTCTTTTTATAACCATTTTCAGGAACGCAATTCTTACAATAGGAAATTTTTTCATCAGGTCTCACCATTATTTCCTGCCAGTTGTCACATTGTTTTGTGGATGAGACCATCGGGATAAAATAATCCATTACGATATTAGTGCAGTGATCTGTAGGTAATAACCCTGTTTCACTGCATACCTGTCTTTGTTCACAGTCCGGAGGGAGGCTAAACCAATCTGCATCGCTGTCATAATCGATTGTATTGAAAATTTTAAATAGCAGGGGCGTAGCGACATTCGCCCCACTTAAATCAGCGACACCAACACCGGAAAAATTTCCAACCCAAACACCTACCGTATAATTTTTATTATATCCAATACTCCAGGCATCACGCCGTCCATAGCTGGTACCCGTTTTCCATGCTATCTTAGGCATGTGTTCAGTGGCCTGCCAGTTCAAAGGAAAATCGGGACGGCTAACCCGCGATAAAATGTCAGTGATCATATAATTTGCAGCGGGGCTGATCAGTTTTATTTTTTTGAAAGCTGTGTCGTTTTGAGTATATGAAGGTGAAATATAAATTCCTTCGTTAGCAAATGAAGAAAATAAACCCGTCAACTCTTCGAGCGACGCTCCGCAACCACCTAATATCATCGACAGGCCCAATTTGCTCTGATCCTTTTTTATTTGTTTGAAATCGCAAGCAGCTAATTTTTGGATCAATTTATCTTTACCCAGCATCTTCAAACTTTTTACAGCGGGAATATTCAATGAATGTTCCAATGCATATTCAACGGTAACATACCCGTTGTATTTTTTATCATAATTCTCGGGTGAATAACCTGCATAATTTACTCCCACATCTGTAACTACCATCCTGGGAGTTTCTAAACCCGCATCAATACATAATCCGTATAACAATGGTTTTAATGTGCTGCCTGGTTCACGAATCGCAGCAGCACCATTCACTTGCCCGCCATCGGTTGTATCATGAAAATCAGAAGAACCAACATAAGTGATCACTTTATGAGTTTTGTTGTCGATGATAATTACGGCTGCATTTTTAATATTTTTCAACCTTAATGTTCTTACATAGTCTTCGACTAATTTTTCCGTTTTCATTTGGGTATTCATGATGATATTTGTGTGAATAATTTCATTCCCATTTCGTTTTAATTTATAGGAAAGGTGCGGAAGATAATGAGGGACAGTTCCTCTTGCAGCGACCAGGGGCTCAGCAAGTGCATCTTCAATTTCTTTTTGGGTGAAAACTTTTTTATCAGCGAATTTTCGAAGCCATTTATTTCTTTCCTGAACGATCAGGTCATTATTTTTTCCCATCACCAATGTAGAAGGACGATTCGGAATAATAGACAAAGCCGTGATCTCTGCCAGTGAAAGGTGATCCGGGTTTTTATTGAAATAAAGGACAGAAGCGGATTTTACTCCTTCGATATTTCCACCATAGGGAACAAGATTCAGATACATTTGAAGGATCTCATCTTTATTGTATTTTAATTCCAGTTGAAAAGCCCTGAACATTTCAATGATCTTGCTCCCGATATTTCTTTTCCGGTGTTCCAAAGCCCTGGCCACCTGCATGGTGATCGTGCTTGCCCCGGAAGTCGTCTTCATTCTGAAAATATTTTTGAAAAAAGCTCTTGCAACAGCAACGGGATTTACGCCCGGGTGAAAATAAAAATATTTGTCTTCCTTGGCAATGATGGTTTTGCGAAGTAAAGGAGATATTTCATTCAGTTCAGTTTTCATTCTCCATTTTTGATCCCTGGTCAGGCAGGCATTGATCACTTCTCCTTTACTATCTGTGATGATGGCCGAGTATTCAATCTTATCAGGTAAAGGAAAGATCCAATTAAGAATGAAGAATAAAGCTACCAGGCTTGCGATAGAAACGCCTGACCATTTGCATACCCTGATGATATTTCGTCTGTTGATTCGGAGTTTCATTTTTTACCTGTCGAAGATGTCGGTATCGGTGCCACGGCTCTGATAAGAATGGCATACCTCCAAGGTATGCCATTCCTTCTATAGAATATTTTGTGCTTCTTCATTATTTATTATCCTATGCGAGTCGGCATAAAAAGTTTGTGAATTCAAGCCCAATATCTCAAATGCCAATTTCTGGTTGCATAGATTGCCATTTCTCTTTCCTATAAAATCCGGGAATGAAGAAAAAGGCCAGTCTTCTATTTTATTGACAAGTTTTGCCTTAATCGGATTCTGATGGATGTAATGAAAACAGGACTGCATGTAATCAATGCCCGAAACATTCTTTGCCCTGGTGTTTTGTTGAAATAGGGAACCTGTTAAGTTATTTTGTTTGTTTATTCCTTTGGTATATGTGTGTAGCAAATTCCGGATGCCTTCTGACAAAACATTTTTTTCCTGCTTCCCTATAATTTTATTTATAACAGTTCTTTCATCTGCGTAAATGAAAAAGTGAAAATGATTGGGCATTAAACAGTAATTTAAAATTTCACAATGTGGTGTAATAAATTTTCGAATCTTTTTTAAAAAATAAATATAGTTGTCTTCATTAAAAAATATTCTTTGTTTATGGTTGCCTCTGTTGTATATGTGATATAATTCGTTTTTCAGGAATTCCATTACCTTTCTTTTTAAGAAATACAGGAAAGGATGCCATAACATCGAGATATGGCATTCCGCAGGTTAACAAATATTTATCCACGAAAATTTGTAAACAATGATCTTTCAACATTAACTTTCCTGTTAAATTCTTTCAATCCTTTTATGGACTCTTCAGATTCGTCGCGGCCCACTCGTGACATTCCTCCTTAGTTATTTCACAATACTAATTTCTGTTTTTCATTTTGTGAAAAAAGAATGATAAGCGAAATTTTTTGCCTGACCGAATTTGTTTAACTTAATTTTTCAAAGCTTACCACACCCGTACCGGCTTGTGTAGCCGGGAGGGCATAACCAACAAACTATATGCGTATCAAAACTCTCTTAGCAACTACCGGGGTAGTTGCTATTTTTTTATCAGCCTGTAATCGTAATGTTGTAAAACTTGATTATACTAATGCAAAAGGCGAAGTTCCTGTCCTGGGAAACCTCGTATTTCGTTTCAGCAATTCATTAATGAAAGATTCCTTATTGAATGAATGGGATTCCACTGAATATGTTTCATTCGAACCTTCTATCCAGGGACGGTTTCGCTGGGAAAGCCCTGATGAATTGGTTTTTTCTCCTGCAAAACCTTTGTCCCCGGCTACTTCTTACAAAGCGAAACTTGGCAATGAAGTACTTCGATACAGTAAATATGATAAAGTAAATAACGCAGATGAAATCAATTTTCATACACCTGCTCTGTCACTGGACAATGCACAGGTAACATGGATGTTAGTGGATGAGCAAAATCGTACGCCGATACCACAACTGGATCTTTATTTTAATTACCGTATTAACCCGGCAGACCTGAAAGAAAGATTAGCTGTTGAGATTGACGGAAAGAAAATGGATTATGCTATGCAAACACTTTCCGCGGATAATAAAATCTCTGTTCGTATCAATGAGCTCGGTAAGGCAGAGGATAAAAATTACCAGGCAAAGGTTACGATTGAAAAAGGTCTTAAACCTGAAGATGGAACCAATTCCACGAACGATATTCTTAGCTCCACTTTATCGATTCCCTCACCATACTTACTTGCGATACAAAATGTAGAATCAGAGCACGATGGCACGGAAGGAGTCGTGACAGTTACAACCAGCCAGCAATTGACGGGAGAAAATCTTTCTTCGTATGTAAAATTTGATCCGCAGGTGAAGTACAGCACTGAATTAACAGATAATGGTTTTGTTATCCGCAGCTCCGGTTTTAATGTCGGGAAAAGTTATGCGCTTACCATTGTGCAAGGGCTGCGTGGAAAGATTGGCGGAGTATTGAAAGAAGAATATAATGGCAGCATTGCCTTTGGAGAACTGGAAGCCAATATTGCTTTTACAAATAACAAAGCAGTTTATTTATCAAAGGAAGGAGGAAAAAATATCGAGGTAAAGATCACGAATGTACCCAAAGTGAAAATAGTGATCTCAAAAATTTATGAAAGCAATTTATTAGTTGCTCAGCATTACGGGTACGAACCCCATGAAACAAAAAATTCTGCAGGCAATAATGAAGATGGAGAAAACAATTACTATTATGATTATGCCAGCAACAATGATGAAACTACAATGGGCGATGTGATCTATGAAAAAGAGATTGATACCCGTTCATTGCCGCAAAGCGGAGCTGGCCGTCTTCTGAATTTTTCCCGCTTCGAAGACCGGCTTCCGGATTTCAAAGGCATTTATCATGTAATGATACGATCTACCAAAGATTATTGGGTTCGTGATTCACGGTTTATTTCTCTTTCTGATATTGGTTTGATCGCGAAACAGGGTGAAGACAAAATTTTTGTATTTACCAATTCACTTAAAACGACAAATGCGATTGATGGAGTAAACATTTCATTGTATGCAAATAATAACCAGTTGATCGGAACAGGTGCGACAAATACAGATGGTGTGGCAGAAATTGCCTATACAAAAAAAGATTTCAGCGGCTTTAAACCGGCAATGATCATTGCAAAAACGGCTGATGATTTTAATTACCTTCCTTTTAATAATACAGTCGTTAATACTTCCCGGTTTGATGTCGGTGGAAAAAGAAATAATACCACAGGCCTTGATGCTTTTATTTATCCTGAAAGAGATATTTACCGGCCGGGAGAAAAAATAAATTTTTCTGTTATCATTCGCGACAGGGCCTGGAAAAGCCCCGGCGATATTCCCATAAAGCTGAAATTTCTTTTGCCAAATGGAAAAGAGTTAAAATCGTTCAGAAAGAATCTTAACGAAGAGGGATCTCTCGAGGGAAATATTCCTATTGACATTTCCGCTATTACCGGCAGCTATTCCCTCGAAATATATACGTCTAACGATGTATTGCTCAGCTCAAAGAATTTCATGGTTGAAGAATTTGTTCCCGATAGAATAAAAGTGAGCACGAAACTGGATAAAGATTTTCTGAAACCCGGTGAATCAACCAAACTGGATATTTCAGCGGTTAATTTTTTTGGCCCTCCTGCGGCCAACAGGAATTATGAATGCGAGATACAGGTGAAACAAAAATATTTTTCTCCGGAGAAATTCAGTGATTATGATTTTAATCTTGCAAATCCGAATGCGACAATCGACAAGCAAGTGAAAGAAGATAAAACGGATGCAAACGGTGATGCATCAGAATCTTTCACTCTTGAAAATATGCTTGCAAATAACGGGTTGCTGCAAGCCAATTTTTATACCACTGTGTTTGATGAAACAGGAAGACCAGTGAGCCGGGCATCATCCATTGATCTTGTAACGCAGGAAGTGTTTTTTGGAATTAAGAAAGATTGGTTTTTTTATTATCCGTTAAACCAGGCAATACAATTTCAATTGGCTGCAGTTAACATAGATGGCGCGGGGATAAATGCAGTTGCAAAAGTCCAGGTCATAAAACATGAATATAAAACGGTGCTGGCCAAGAGCGGAAGCTATTTTCGTTATGATTCACAAAAAGAAGATAAGCTGATGATCGAAAATCAGCAGAGTATTAATAACACTGCAACTTATTCTTATGTTCCGCGTTCACCCGGTGATTATGAAGTAAGAGTGTTTCGTCCGGGCGCTAATTCTTATGTCAGTCGTGATTTTTATAGCTATGGAAACTGGAACTGGGGAATTGATAACAGTTCATTCCAGGTGAACAATGAAGGTCATGTGGATATTGAACTTGGTAAAAAATCATACTACAGTGGTGACACAGTGAAAGCATTATTCAAAACGCCTTTCAGTGGAAAATTATTAGTAACAACTGAAACCGATCATGTATTGTCTTATCAATATGTAAATGTTGATAAACGTACTGCCAGCCTTGATCTTTCCATGTCAGCAGAAGACGTTCCAAACGTTTATATCACGGCAACATTGATCAAACCGCATGATGTTTCGGATATTCCTCTTACCGTAGCTCATGGATTTATAAATGTGAAGGTGGAAGAAAAGAGCAGGAAAATGCCTGTCGTGATCTCGGCGCAAAAAACAGTTCGTTCACGAACTCATCAAAAAGTAAAAGTAAAAGCTGCGCCCGGAAGTTTTATTACCCTGGCCGCCGTTGATAATGGCGTGTTGCAGGTAAGTGATTTTAAAACACCTGATCCTTACGATTATTTTTATCAAAAGAAAGCGCTGCAGGTTGATGCATATGATCTTTACTCATTATTGTTTCCTGAAGTAAGGGCAAAACTTAGTAGTTCCGGTGGTGATGCCGATCTTGAAATGAAGAAAAGAGTAAACCCCATGCCGGCAAAAAGAATAAAGATATTGAGTTACTGGAGCGGTATTACTAAGGCAAATGGAAGTGGTGAAGCGAATTTTGAATTTGATATTCCGCAATTCAGTGGTGAAGTGAGATTGATGGCAGTGGCTTATAAAGATCAAAATTTTGGCGCCGGCGAAAATACGATAACCGTTGCCGATCCCATTGTTATCAGCACAGCCTTGCCAAGATTTTTAAGTCCCGGTGATACAGTCACTGTGCCAGTAACTTTAAGTAACACTACATCACGCGCAACAAATGTTTCTGCAAATTGTAAAGTAAGTGGTCCCCTGAAGATCATCGGGGGCAATAATCAATCTGTTTCAGTAAATGCAAAAAGTGAAGGTCGCGTAACGTTCCGGGTTGTTGCCGATCCTGCCATTGCTGTGGGAAAGATCACCATTGTTGTAAATGGCCTCGGTGAAAAATTCACGGATGAAACGGAAATATCTGTTCGTCCGCCGTCTACCCTGCAAAAGATGACGGGCAGCGGATCCATAGCAGGAGGAAGCACACAATCTGTAAATATTGGGACAAGTGATTTTATTCCCGGCAGTGTAAATTATCAACTGGTGATCAGTCGATCACCGGCTCTTGAATTAGCAGATCAATTGCGATGGCTTGTTGAGTATCCTTATGGCTGTACGGAACAAACAGTGTCAGCTGCATTCCCGCAATTATATTATGGAGATATGGCCGACGTAATGGAGCTTAACCAAAAAGAAAATAAGCAGAATGCAAATTCAAATATTATTGAAGCGATCCGGAAAATAAAAATGCGTCAATTGTATAATGGAGCGGTTACACTTTGGGATGGTGAAGACAAAGAAGACTGGTGGGTTACTATTTATGCAGCGCATTTTTTACTGGAAGCAAGGAAAGCAGGGTTTGATGTAGATAATAGTTTGATGGAAACCATGCTTGCTTACATTGCTACAAGATTAAAAAACCGGGAACTCATCACATATTATTATAATCGCAATCAAAATAAAAAAATTGCACCAAAAGAAGTTGCGTATGGCCTGTATGTGCTGGCGCTGGCAGGTCGTTCTAATATTTCGGCAATGAATTATTATAAATCAACGCCGGGCATTCTTGCATTGGATAGTAAATATTTGCTGGCGGCTGCTTATGCTTCAGCGGGAGATAAAAAATCTTTTAGCGCGATGTTGCCAACTTCGTTCAGTGGTGAGGAATCAGTGGCGCAAACAGGAGGAAGTTTTTATTCTGATATTCGCGACGAAGCCATTGCTTTGAACGCACTGATCGATGCTGATCCTGGCAATTCACAAATTGGAGTGATGGCAAAACATGTAAGTGATAAGCTGAAGAGTCGTTATTGGCTGAGTACGCAGGAAAGAGCGTTTGCATTTTTATCGCTGGGCAAACTGGTAAGAACTGCAAATAAATCAAATGTAACAGCGCAAATAAAAGTGAATGGAAAATCGATAGCAAATGTTTCAAATGGTCAATGGAAAGGTGATGCATCAATATTGAAGGGAAATAATGTTCAAATTGAAACCAGCGGAGATGGAAGACTGTATTATTACTGGCAATCGGAAGGCATCAGTGCAAGCGGAAAGTATAAGGAGGAAGATAACTATATAAGAGTGAGAAAACATTTTTATGATAGATTTGGAAATCCACTTTTAGGAAATACATTTAAACAAAATGATCTTGTTATCATCGGTATTACTTTGGAAAATGCTTATACAACCGAAGTAGATAATGTAGTGATCACTGATCTTTTGCCGGCGGGTTTTGAAATTGAAAATCCCAGGACAAAAGAAATTCCCGGAATGGACTGGATAAAGAATGCAAGCGAGCCGACAGCACTGGATGTCCGCGACGACCGCATACATTTCTTTGTTGACCTGCACAGTAAACCACAGACTTATTATTATGCTGTTCGTGCTGTGTCACCCGGTAATTATAAAATGGGACCTGTAAGTGCAGATGCCATGTACAATGGAGAATATCATTCTTATAATGGAGCAGGGGTAATTAAAGTGCTACAATAAAATAGATTGCCGGGGGCAAAAACCGTAGATAATTTGATGAAATTATTTGTTTTTGGCAAATTGTTAGAAAATTTTTTAAAAAACGTTACTAAAATGTTAGCCCAATTTATTTAGTATTCTAACAGTTTTCCACATAAGTGTATAAAATTGACTTATCTTTGAGATGGGTTGGTGCAAATTTTACTACATTAATATTTGGAGGTGTCTCCTATCCACATTTTTTTCTATGGCCTTATCTAAAACTCCCCAAATAGTATCGCCAAAGACAATAGAATTAATTATATACATAACATATAAATTAAAGGGAAGGCCAAATTATGGTTCAGTTTTATTAGGCAAATCATTATGTTTAATTGATTCCATGAGCTATTTAAAAACAGGAGTTGCAATAACTGATTTTACATACATCAAACAGGATAAAGGCCCAACACCCAACCCGGCAAAATTTCTTCCAATAAGAGATGAATTAGTTACCACCGGGGAACTTCAAAAAATAGATGTTCCATTTTATGGAAGAACACAGAAAAAATACATAGCAACAAGACCGCCAAAAACAGAAGTATTTACTTCGGAAGAAATTTTTCTAATTGATGAGATTATTGAAAGTATTGGGAATATGAATGCCACAGATATTAGTGAGCTTACCCATCAATTTATATCTTGGATTGTTGCAAATGACAAAGAAGAATTACCATTCTATACCTTTTTATTAACTCAATCAGACCCATCTAAAGCTGATTATGAATGGGCTAATAAGGTTGTCAAAAAATATCTCTCCACGCAGAAAGCTTCATAATGAAGCAAGAAAGAAAGCCAGGATATAAGGTAATAAAAACCGAAGACTGCATACAAAATCTTAATGATTTATCGCATAGATATGGTAGAGCAACTGAATTGGCGAATGGTATTGAATGGGCTTTAGCTCGTCACCCACATAAATTTAATCAACTTGCTAATGATTTTTATTTCTGGATTACTGATGAATTAACAAATATAAAATTTCCTACAGTTAAAATAGTTTACAGAATTAATGAAGGAGAAAGTACGGTGACTATTTTGGCCATCGAGGAAAAATAATTTATTTGGTTCTAATTTGAGGCTCTTTTATGTAACCAATTCTTACCTGCATAAACAAATATTTTCTTGAGCATTTTATTTATATTATCATACCGATCTGGAAGCCTCCGGCAATTCGATAGAATATCACCCTATTCACGAGTTGCTACAAAAGTTTCCATGGTAAGGCCTGGCCCAAATGATGCTCCAAAAATTTTCTGATCTGAACTAAGATTGTTCTGCATTATTTTTTTCAGTGTAAATAAAATAGTAGCTGAAGAAATATTACCAACATCTTTTAAGGTTTCATAGCTATAGCTGAGTTCACCATTATTGAATTCAAGGCTCCGGTAAATCGCATCGAGGATCCTCTTTCCGCCCGGATGTATGCACCAATGCGAAATTTCATTTTTTTTCATTCCCGCTTTCTCCAGTGCTCTTGCCACCAATGGACTGAAATCTTCTTCAAGTAATTCAGGCACATACCCGCTTAATGTCATTAAAAAACCAGAGGAAGATAATTGCCATGACATATCTTTTTTTCCCTTGGTGATTACTTCAGAATAAAAATTTTCGAGTCGCAAACCATTTTTCCGGTAGTCATCACTGGTTACCAGAACTGCAGCCGCTCCGTCACCAAATAACAAGGAAGAAGTGATGTTGTCAAGAGACGGATCTTTTTGAAAATGCAGCGTGCATAATTCTGTGCATACTATCACCACGTTTGCATTTTTTTCCTGCTTGCAAATCACATCTGCCATTTTCAATGCATGAATAGCGGCATAGCAACCCATGAAATTTACCGATGTGCGATAAATATTTTTGGGAAGATCCATCAGCTCCATTACCTGCAGATCCAAACCCGGTGCACTCATGCCTGTGCAGCTTACGGTGATCAGGTGAGTAATCTCATTGCTATTTATATTTTCATGAATGCATGAGCGGATCGCATCAACTGATAGAGGCGCAGCGTGAATATCAAATAAGTAGATCCGTTGCTCAAGTGAAGGGAAGGGTTCAAGATTTTCAGTTTGAGGATAAAATTTCCAATCATTTATTTCACAACTATAATCGGGAATGACTGAATAGCGATAATCGATGCCGCTATGATGGTACAAATATTTAAGCTTGCGATTTTCCAGATTGTTCATAGCAAAAACAAGCTGCATGAATTTCAGAATATCATCCTGTTTATTTTTATATGCCGGCAAAGCTGTACCTATCGAAATGATCTTACTCAAAGCCTTTCAGTATTATAAATATCAAAAAACAAATTGTTGTACAACAGGAAGCCAGCAAATTCATCCACATGCTATTTTTAAAATCAGCTTTTGATCCATCCTTCCATACCTTCAGCATCCACTGCATAAAAAATAAAACCATGGGTATCATGCATATTGCAAAAATGAAAAAGAGCTTCAACTGCTTCTGTTCAAAAAACGTAAAAAACATGGCTGCCGTTGCCAAAGCAAAAACAATTCCACAAAAAACAAATGTGCCTTTCTTACCTAATTTATAACTGATCGTTTGAACACCATCCTTCAGATCGTCTTCATGCTGATAAACCTGCGTTAATGGATAATAGCCTCCGATTAAGAATGTCGCAGCGATTATGGGCCACAAGGGAACATGCAAAGTCTTATCAGCGCTACTGCCATGATAGGATAAAAAAAATGTAACGGCTCCCTGGAAAATAATCACTATAAGATAACCGGTGAAGGGGAATTTTTTCAATCTTATTCCGCGGAAACTATAAGCTCTTGATGCAAGTATGTAAAGGAACACACCGCCTGCAAAATAAAAACTTATGATCAATGAAAGAGCTACCGCAAGAATATCCATGGCTACCGTTACATAGAATAATTGTTTAGTAGGTTGTAAAGGTTTTGATAATCCGCCGATCGGAGTTTCATCTCTGTCCATGTAGGAATTATAACCATTACTTGCAGGATAAACCAGTACATGCAGAATAAAAAAGACGATCGCTGCATTTAGCCAATCGATATTTTTTACCTGGCTTAAGGCAAATAAAAAAACAGGAAGAAGAAATAAAGAGAAATGAAATCGTAAAAGCTGTATGGTTGACCGGCGAAGCACAAGGGAAGATAAATTTTTTTTATATAGCCAGCCGAAGTAATTCTATTGGATTCCGCCTTGCAGGTTTGTGTCACTTACTTCAGCGTTCAGCAACCCGATAGCTATTGGGTCTATTCAACTATGAGTATTTTTTTTCTTTAACAACAGTGAAAAAATCCCTGAAAAACAAGTCAATAAAAGCGAAACAATACCCATCCATAAAAACATCGGGGGAAGAGTAATATTTAAAAATTTCATGACACGGATGAAACCAAAATAACAAATGCTGCATATAAGAAAAACGAACGTCCACGGAAACCGGGTTTCAAAATCTTTGTCTTTCATAGGTTGTGATTAGCTGACGACTAAAATAAAATCTAAAATGGTCTTGTAAAAGATATTTTGCAGATAAAAACAATTTTTAAGAAATTTTACTTACCCGTAGGCACGGTTTTTACTCTTTCTTCCACTTCATTTATAGAAAATCCTTAATTTGAATTGAAAAAAATTCCGGTTCCTACAACCATTATAATATGAAGGCATCCAGGCAAGCAGCTCTCGGATTTATTTTAATAACAGTTTTTGTTGATGTCATCGGCTGGGGATTGATTATACCCGTAATGCAGGATCTTATTTCAGGCATGAAGCATATTCCCGTTAACGAAGCCAGCACCTACGGTAGCTGGCTGTTATCAGTATATGCATTGATTCAATTCATATGTGCGCCTATTTTAGGTAATCTCAGTGATAAATATGGTCGCCGCCCCGTGTTATTGTTTTCATTATTTGGATTCGCAGTTGATTATTTGTTCCTGGCATTGTCTCCTTCTTACGGTTGGTTATTCATTGGAAGAATCGTTGCAGGCATTACAGGAGCCAGCTTTACTACTGCATCTGCTTACATAGCCGATATAAGTACACCTGAAAACAAAGCAAAAAATTTTGGAATGATCGGGGCTGCTTTTGGATTGGGATTTATTGTGGGTCCTGCTATCGGCGGACTATTAAGCGGATGGGGAATAAGAGCGCCTTTTTTATGCAGCTGCAATTTTGTGCATGCTCAATTTTTTATACGGCTATTTTGTTTTGCCGGAGTCATTGCCAAAAGAACACCGGAGAGAATTTGACTGGAAAAAGATCTATCCGTTTGGCTCTATAATAAAATTAAAAAAGTATCCTGCAATTGGCGAGCTGTTTATCTCGTTGTCCCTTGTATATCTTGCCGCGCATGCCGTGCAAAGCAATTGGAATTATTTTACCAAGTATCGTTTTGAATGGAGTGATAAATTGATCGGTGTTTCACTTGCCGTAGTTGGGGCGTTGGTTGCACTGGTCCAGGCAGGGCTGATAAGAATTATTAATCCCAAAATTGGAAATGAAAGAAGTGTTTACCTCGGTTTAATGTTTTACTCTATCGGGTTATTCTTATTTGCTTTTGCCTCGCAGGGCTGGATGATGTTTGCATTTCTTGTTCCTTATTGTCTTGGAGGAATTGCAGGACCTGCTCTGCAGGCAATCATGTCGGGGAATGTTCCAAGAAATGAGCAGGGAGAATTACAGGGAGCATTAACAAGCATTATGTGTCTTACCAGTATTTTCGGCCCTATCTTAATGAATAATTTATTTGCCTGGTTCACAAAAAAATCTGCACCTTTTTACTTTCCGGGCATATCATTTTTGTTGGGGGCTGTTCTGATCCTTGTCAGCACTTATCTTGCGTATAGAATTTTAAAGAAAGGACATCATCTTGCAGCTATGACGCCACAGGAAAAAGTTGCATGAATCAGACAAGCATTCTCAAAGGCTCTTCCAGTAATTCTTTCAGGGTTTGTAAGAAAGCCGAACCCC